>SMUX01050551.1_pt1 | contig 21920 bp, 25 predicted proteins | sample 2456431 | NCBI WGS metagenome assembly SMUX01 (sample SAMN11095930, study PRJNA526329) | marine sediment metagenome | biome: Marine sediment; feature: Surficial sediment; material: Deep marine sediment; isolation source: Hadal surficial sediment | place: Pacific Ocean | collected 2014-11 | depth... | reverse complement strand
GAGTTTCGCGTTAACGTGCCGGCTCGGGGCCGCCTTAGCTCAGCTGGCAGAGCATCGCATTCGTAATGCGGGGGTCGTAGGTTCGAGTCCTACAGGCGGCACCATCCCTATGTTCCCCTCTCCCCTCCCCCGCGGCCTTTCTTGGGCGCCCGGTTCCCCCGATCGCGGCGGCGGGGTATTGCCGCCCCGCGGCCGGCGGCGAAAGCCATCACTCAAACCAATTGCGATCGATGCCGCGCCAGCTTCCCCGGTCGATCCTGAACGGCGAGCAAACCAGAAACAGCGCCAGCCAGAGAATGTGGGTGGCGAAGTAGATATCCATGAGAAGCCCGGTGCCCAGATGAAAGCCGATCAAGGTGAGGCCCCAGGCGCGGTGCAGCCGGGGGAACAAGGCCACGGGAAGGGAAAAGGCCTGGATCAAGATCATGGCGACGAAGATGGGAAACCCGAAATATGGGTTGTCCACGAAAAACCCGCCAAGGATGGTCGAACCCCGTCCTTGCACCATGCGGTCGGCGAGCAACGATGAGAATCCGAGAACCGAGAAGTTCCCCATCTCTCCAGCGACCAGGGATTTCAGCCCGGCGACCAGCTTCAAGGACCCGGCCATGGAATAGAACAGCAGGATCATCGCCTGCACATAGACGATGATCGACAGGGTCGCGAGTTTATACCCGCGCTCCCCCATGGCCCCGCGGGCCGGCAGGAAGATCAATAGGAAAGAGATCCAGAACCAAATGTGCCAACCGTGATTTATGGCGCCGAAGCTGTTGTCTATGGCGGCAACGAACAGACAGAACAATGAAAACAGGATTCTGAGGATGCGCAGCTCGTATTTAATGACGACCGCGCAGTTGACGAGGAACATAATGATCGGAACGGCCATGAACAGGCCCTTGAAAGCACCGATTTCAAGCCATGCCACCGGCCACAGAAAATCCGCCGACGAGGCGTTCCTATGCGAGAAATTGCCGATAAAGTTGTAGGAGAAGATCAGGCTGACCATGTAAAAAAACCTGATGATCCAGGCGCAATTGCCGTAAAAATGCTCGACGCACCTGAACTGATCGTTCGGCTGCGCGTAATTCGGCCTGATGGTCCGCCGAAGGGTTCTGAGGATGCGTTCCAAATTATTTTCGCATTTCGAATTGACCGAGGATTTCCACGGGCGAAACCTTGCCGTTCCGGTAACGCTCCAAGGGCTTGTATGTGATCAGCCTGACGCTGTAACTGAATTGTTCCGGGCCCGTGAGGTAAGTGCGTTCGATCATGGTCCTGACTTTTTGGGCCTTCTCGGCATCATTCTCTAAGGTGGCGAATGCCAGCGTCAGCGTGGCTTTGCGTAGATTGATGCCATCGCCGATCGCCCTGAATTTTCCTTTGAGCCGGTAGACCAAGGTCGGCGTGGGGAGAGAAAGGCCGTTGAGTTTCTCGATGTAGATCGCGTAATCAAATCGTGTTTCCTTGGTGGCGTTGGTGAACAGATTCCAATTGAAAAAGGGGAATATCTCGAATCTATTCTTACCCAAGGGGCCAAGGCTGTTGGCCAGGAATACATAGGCGAGGGCCATCGTTGCAAAGATGACGGTGCGGTCTCGATAACCCTTGCGCTTCATCTGGGGGCCCCTCGTGCCCGAAATTCCAGGACAATAATAATGATTTAATCCGAAATTGCATTTCGTTTTTGTTAACAAAAGAATGCCATCGGTCTTCGCAACGTTCATGGTCTCACAAGTAAAGATCACCTAATATGCCCCGAGAGATACTAATAATGATTATTATTTTTAGGGTGCGCATGCCGGCCATCAATTTCCGTGCGCCTTCTTCCGGAGACCAATCGCGGTGACGCAAAATTCAAACCTCGAAGTCGTTTACGACGGCGAATGCCCGTTCTGCCGGTCCTACGTGACGTATTGCCGCCTCAAGGAGGCATTCCCGGAGGTGGTCTTGACCGACGCGCGCGACGTGCCCGAGCGCGTTGCGCTGTATCGTTCCCAGGGGATGGAAATCAATGACGGAATGATCGTCCTCTACGGCACCGCCGTGTACCACGGTGACAAAGCGATGACCATATTGACCCAAATCTCCCGCCCCGACGCCTTTCTTCAACGCCTCATGCGGCTTCTTTTCAAGACGCCCGCCCTGGCCCAAATTGTCTATGGCGTATTAAGGCTGGGGAGGAACATGACGTTGTCCCTTCTTGGCCGAAGCAAGATCGAATAGGTTTCGCCGGGCGCACCTGCTGGCCCTAGAGCATTTCCCCATCAAATTGGTTCAATTTGGCCCGGAAGTGCTCTAACCCTCTGCTCGGGGTAGCTCTAGGGTGGCTTCAAGGCCACCGAGGGCGGCGGCGTCGAGCGATAGCCCACCGCCGTACAGCCCGGCGATTTCCGAGCAGATGGCAAGACCGAGTCCGGAACCGGGGACGGTTTCATCGAGGCGCTTGCCGCGGGCCAGGACCACCTTGCGCTGTTCGGGCTTGAGCCCGGGGCCGTCGTCCTCGACGGTGATCGCCAAGCGACCGCCGGGGCAGGATGCGGCGGTGATCCGGACCCGGGCGGTGGCCCATTTGCAGGCATTGTCCATCAGATTGCCGAGCATTTCCTCCAGATCATGGCCATCGCCCCGGAAGGCGGGCGCCGCCCGCGCGCCGTCGCCGTTGCAATTGATCTCGATGGCCAGCCCCTTGTCCTGGTACATCTTCCGGAGCGCCCGGGCGAGCCCCTCCACGACCGGCGCGAGTTCGGCGCGTTGCCCCAGCACCCCTGCCGTCGCCGCCGTCCGGGCGCGGGTCAGGTGGCGGTCGATGCGCTCCTGCATGGCCGCGGTCTCCCGGGACACCGCCTCGGCCAGCGGGCCCTCGGTCCGGTCTGCCTCGTTGGCCAGAACCGAAAGCGGCGTCTTCAGCGCATGGGCGAGATTGCCGACATGGGTGCGCGCCCGGGCGACCACCTCGCCGAGTTGGGCGAGCAACTGATTGGCTTCGTCGACCAGGGGCCGCACTTCGCTGGGGAAGTCGCCCTCCAGCCTTTCGGCCCGGCCGGTACGGACCCGTCCCAGGGCCTCGCGCAGCCGGTCCAGGGGCCTCAATCCGATATAGACCTGGATCAGGACGGCGGCGATCAGGCCGATCCCCAGCACGCTCAGGGACCAGATCAAGGTGACCATGAAGGGACGGAACTCGGCGTCCACCTGGGCGAGATCGCCGGCCACGGCGTAACGCAACACCGGCCCCGCTTCATCAAGGGTGATGTCGCGTTCGATCACCCTGAGCCGCTGCCCGCGGGGCCCCGCCGCTAGGTAGCGGCGCACCGCGATGCCCCGGGCGGTGCCGGCCGCAGGGATATCCTCCAGCGCAAGGGTCTTGTCCCAGAGCGAGCGCGAGGCCAGGCGGATCTTCCGGCCTTGGTTGATTTGCCAGTAGAGACCGGAATAAGGCTGGTTGAAGAGGGGGTCGCCCTGGGGACCGACAACCCGGATTCCCCCCTTGGCGCCGCTATCGGCATCGGTCACCGCCACCAGCGCTTCCAGCAGGGTTTCCAGGCGCCGATCGAAACTGCGCTCCACATGGGCTTCGAACAAGGCCGCCAACAGGAAGCCGCCCGCCACCAGCGCCGCCCCGATCCATACCACCGCGGCCGCCACGAGCCGGGCCGTGAGGGTGCCGATGCCCAACACCATGGGCCTCAGGCGGAATCGTCGGGCTGATTTTCGGCGTCGGCGAGGCGGTAGCCCAGGCCCCGTTCGGTGACGATGACGTCGTTGCCGAGCTTCCGCCGAAGACGACCGACAAACACTTCTATGGTGTTGGAATCGCGGTCGAAATCCTGGTCGTAGATATGTTCCGTAAGCTCCGTTCGGGACACCACGCGGCCCTTCTCATGGGCCAGATAGACGATCAGTTTGTATTCGTGGCCGGTCAATTTCACGACTTCGCCGTTGAGGCTGACCCGGGCGGAGCGGGTATCGATGGCCAGCGGTCCGCATTCGATCACCGCCGAGGCGTGGCCCGCGGCGCGCCGGATCAAGGCCCTAAGGCGCGCCAGCAACTCCTCCATCTGGAAGGGCTTGGCGACGTAGTCGTCGGCGCCGGCGTCGAATCCGGCGACCTTCTCCCGCCACCGGTCGCGCGCGGTCAGGATGAGAACCGGCATGGTCCTGCCGTCGGAACGCCAGCGCTCCAGCACCGTGATGCCGTCGATCACCGGCAGGCCGAGGTCGAGCACCACCGCGTCATAGGGTTCGGTGTCGCCGAGAAAATGCCCTTCCTCGCCGTCATTGGCCTGGTCCACCGCGTAGCTGGCGTCTTCCAACGCCCGGACAAGCTGCCCGGCGATTCCGGGATCGTCTTCCACCACAAGGATACGCATGGGTCCTATCCTAGCAAATCAACGGCGGCGGCGTTCGCCCCGGACGGAAAGGATATCCGCGGTGCGGGCGTCGACGGCGATTCTCAACACCCGGCCGCGCCGCGTCAACATGCGAAGATGATAAATCAGGCGGCGGCCGTCGAGGCGCACATTCAGCACCCGGCCGCGGTAGCGGCGCTGGACGACGTTCATCACGCGGTCGAGAGAGACGATCTCGCCCCGCCTGAAGGCATCCCGCGCACGGTTGCGGCCGCCCCAGCCGGGGTTGGAACGCTGGCGCGGCACCCTGGGGGCGACGAAGGGCGAACCAAACTCGCCCTGGGCCCATTGCCGCTGCTCGCCCCGGCGCCAGCCGCGGTCGTCGAATGCCTCGGCCGCGTTGGCGGCGATCACCAGGGCCAGGCAAACGGTCATGACAAATTTCCACATGGGCTGGATATCTAGGAGTTCCCACCTGAACATCCGATGAACGGCGCGTTCAGGCCCGGCTCAGGTGAGCTCTGGCAGATTGGCCGCGTTGGATGCCGCTGCCCCGGCACAAGCCCGGGCCGCCGCCGGGAAAAAAGGAGGTTCCCATGTTGAAGAAGATTACCCTCGCCGCATTCCTTGCCCTTGGTGCCGCTACCCTTTCCGGGATTTCGGCCCTGCCCGCCGCGGCTCATAACACCCGTTCGGTCGGTGTGCTCGAGCACCGCGGTTTCTCACTCGCAACCTATCAGTTTCGCCACGTTCGGCGCGGCGGCCGCATTTCCCGCCATGGCCCCCGCCGGAGGTTCCTCAGGGGCGTGCGCAGCGGTGCGATCGTCTGCTTCAAGAAACCATCGTGGCGCCATGCCACCTGGTTCGACCGTCGCGGGCACCGCTATCACCAAACCCATGGCCGGCGTCTCGGCTATTGGGCCGTCAGGCGGCTGGTCCGCCACGGCCGCCGGTACGCCATGCGGTGCTTCCCGCGCGTCTAAGCGGCGTTCCCTCAACCCATTGTGCAAAGGATAATCTCATGACCGACATCATCACCCTGCCTCCCCCGTTAGCCGCGACCCGGCGGTGGCGAATCGGCTTTCCGGCCGTCGTCCTCGCGGCGGCGCTTGCCCTTGGGGCCTGCGCCTCCGATGCGGGCCCCAAACAAACCGGCGGCACCCTGATCGGGGCCGTCGTCGGCGGGCTCGCGGGGTCCACCATCGGCCGCGGCTCCGGCCGCCACGTCGCCATCGGCGTGGGGACCCTGCTGGGCGCCTTTTTGGGTTCCGAGGTGGGTAAATCCCTGGACCGGGCCGACCGGATTCACGCCGCCCGCGCCGCCCAGGACACCCTGGAATACGGGCCCACGGGCACGACGGGGTCCTGGGTCAATCCCGACAACGGCCATTCCGGTACTATGACGCCGAGGCGAACCTTCGAATCGCTGGGCGGTGAGCACTGCCGCGACTATGAAACCACCGTCACCATCGACGGCAGGACAGAATCCGCCTATGGCACGGCCTGCCGCCGGCGTGGCGGGAGATGGATGATCATGAACGGTTAACTAGGGGCCTCCCTGGGGGGCCGGTGCGGCTGTTTGCGCCGGCATCGGCCCCCGCCCCCCAACTGGGGCCGGCCCGCGCCGGCCCTTTTTGTTGGCCGGCGCGGCGGGGTTGCATCCTGGGTCGTGGGGGCCAGCCCGGTGTCATTCCGGCGCTGCGCCGCCGGTGAGGTCGTGCCAGGGCGCAAGGGTGCCGCCCGGGTGCGCCAAGGCGTATTCGGTAAGCTCATTGGTGATGAAGTCGAAGGCTTTGTCGACGGAATCGGTCCTGTAAAGGAGGTCCAGATCATCGCGTGAGATGGTCCCCGCCCTGACCAGGGCATTGAAATCAACCGCCTTGCGCCAGAAATCGGTGCCGAACAGCACCAAGGGCAGGCGCTTCTTGAGCTTCAATGTCTGGCACAGGGTCAGCACCTCCATCACCTCGTCCAAGGTGCCGAAGCCGCCCGGCATGAACACCATGGCCTTGGCAAAATAGGTGAACCAGAACTTGCGCATGAAGAAGTAATGGAACTGGAAGGTCAGGCTACGGGTGGAATACCCGTTGCAGACCTGTTCGAACGGAAGCGCGATATTGAGCCCGATGTTGAGACCCTTGGCTTCCGCCGCCCCCCGGTTAGCCGCCTCCATGATGCCGGGCCCGCCGCCGGTACACACGATGAAGCGCTTGGCATCGGAAAGCCCTTTCGACCATTGAGTCAGGCGGCGGGCGAGCTCACGGGCGTCTTCGTAGTAGCGCGACATGGCGAGCCGCCGGCGGGCGGCGGCGATCCCCTGTTTTGCGGCCCGGGCGGCGGCGAGCTCTTTTTGCGCGTCGTCGCGTGAATTGATGCGGGCCGAGCCGAAGAAGACGATGGTGTCCTGGATCCCCTCCGCCTTGAACCGCGCGGCCGGCTCCTGGTATTCGGCGAGGATGCGCAAGGTGCGCGCATCGGTGCTAGTGAGGAATTCCTCGTCGAGGAAGGCCAACGGCGGGGCCGGCTGGGTGCGGCCCCCACCCCGGGGTTCCTTGGGTCTGGTGTGCCTTGCCATGATCGATCCTCTATTGTTCCAAGTCGGCCGATTATCCCAGGCCCGACCGGATTTGAGCATTGGGCGAAGGCCCATGGCAACGGGTTTCGGCGCCGCTGGCGGGCCGAAGCCCCGGCGTCGGCGCCCGGGTAACTAAATGTTCAGATTCTCAGGAGAATATATCCGGTCCAAGCAGGGTAACCTTTGCGGGCGGGCGGCCAGGTATGATCAGGGAATCGGTCTATAGAGAGGAACACCGGCCGGGTTCCACCATCTTTCGGGAGGGTGAACCGGGCGACTGCGCTTATGTGGTCGAACGTGGCATGGTGCGGCTCGAAACCTTGCGGCAGGGACGCAAGATCACCATCGCCCATCTGGGCGAAGGCGAACTGTTCGGCGAGATGGCGTTGATCGACGGCGAGGTCCGCCCCTCGACCGCGCTTGCCACCGAAGAGACCGTTCTGGTGGTGATCAGCCTCGACCAGCTGCGCGAGAAACTCGAGCAGGCCGACCCGCTCTTGACCTTTTTCATGCGCAATATCCTGAATCGCGTGCGGGCCACCCAAAGCCGCCTCCTGGGGGATCCCGAGAGACGCGAGAGGGACAGGTCCGATGACGCCTTCCTCTATAGGGATACGTCGCTCACCCGTCACCGTGAACGGGCCATGCGCACCCTCAAGCTCCAGGGCGAAATCAACCAGGCGCTTGCCGGGGATGAATTCGTGTTGCATTTCCAACCGATCCTCGATCTGAAATCGGGAACGACCGCCGGCGTCGAGGCCCTGGTGCGCTGGAATCATCCCGAGCGGGGGCTGCTCTATCCGGCCGACTTCATCGGTTTCGCCGAGGAAAGCGGATTGATCATTCCCATGGGTCTATGGGTCCTGGAAGAAGCCTGTAAGACCCTGCGCAGATTTCAGGACAAAATGGATTCCCTCAACGCCGCCGCGCCGCCGCTCTTCATGGCGTTCAACCTGTCGTCGCGGCAGTTCTCCGATATCGACCTGGTGCGCAACATTTCCCACATCATCGATGCCACCGGGGTCAACCCCGAGCAGATCAAGATGGAAATCACCGAGACCCTTCTGATGGACAACCCGCCCCGGGCCGCGGTGACGCTCAACGGCATCAAGGCCATGGGGCTGGAGGTCGCCATCGACGATTTCGGCACCGGATATTCCTCGCTCAGTTATCTCCATCGATTCCAGATCGACACGCTGAAGATCGACCGCTCATTCGTGTCCACGGCGACCATGAACGCCGGCTCCATGGAAGTCGTGCGGGCCATTGCCGGCCTCGCCCGAAACCTCGGTCTCGACATCGTCGCCGAAGGCATCGAACGGCCGGAGCAGGTCACCTTGCTGCGCGACCTGCAATGCGATTACGGCCAGGGGTACTTTTTTTCCGAGCCCGTCGGCCGCGACCAGATTCTCGCCCGGATCGAGTCCGAATACGGTGGCGACAAGGCGTCCAACATCACGCCCCTGACCGGCGCCGCGGGCCTTGGGAATTTTCCTAAAGTGCGCTAGGCGTCGTAGCCCGGGTTGATCCGGTCCAGCATCTTCTTCAGCGACGGCCAGCCGTCGGGGCGCGATTCCGAGGGCGCCGCGTCACGGGCGAACTGCTGGGCGGTGAATTCGAGCAAGTTCTCGCTGATCTGCTCCCACGCGGCATTGGTGGACATGATCTGGATCTGCGTCTTGCAGGCCTTTTCCATGGTGTACATTTCCTTGAACGCCCGGGAAACGGTCGGGGCGCAGACCAAAAGGCCATGGTTGCGCAACACCAGGTAATTCTTGTCGCCGAGGTCGCGGACCAGGCGTTCGCGCTCGTCTAAGTCCTGTGCCTTGCCTTCGAAGTCGTGGTAGGCGACCCGATTGTAATAGCGGGTCGCCTTCTGGTGCATGGGCAAAAGCCCGTCTTTCAGGGTGGCCACGGCCATGCCCGCCACGGTATGGGTGTGCAGCACGCATTTGGCGTCGGGCCGCGCGGCATGGATCGCCGAATGGATGACGAAGCCGGCCGGATTGATGACGTGTTCGGTGTCCTGGACGATGTTGCCGTCGAGGTCGACCTTAACCAGGGCGGACGCCGTGATCTCACTGAACACGACGCCATAGGGGTTGATCAGGAAGTGTTCCTCGCTGCCCGGCACCTTCAAGGAGATGTGGGTGGCGAACAGGTCGTCCATGTCGAAATGGGCGATCAGCCGGTAACAGGCGGCGAGATCCACCCGCGCCTGCCATTCGGCGTCGGTCAAGGTGGCGTCGGCGGGAACCATGGAAGTGAACACCGGGTTTGCGCACATCATCTGCCTCCCTCGGGGCGATGCCCCGGGTTTTTCTCGCCACCGCCGACTCTAGAGCATTATCCGGCCAAATTGAACCGCCGGGCCCGTCAGTTGCCCCCAATCGCGCCCATGACCGCCTTGTGGAGCGGCCGTCCCCGGGTCGCGAGTTCGTCCAGCACGTCGAAATGGTAACGCCCGGGCGCGCGCGGCCGGGCGACCCGCAAGCCCTCGCCTTCCCAGGCATCGGCGAGTTCCCTTGCGTGGCGCTTGAATTCGGTGCATTCGGCGCCGCCGATGGTGATGATGAGCCGTCCGTCGGGGTTGCGCGGGCGGAGCCCGATGGGCGAGAAATCCCCGACCTCGGCCGCGTCGATGCCCAGGTCCCGGTGCTGGCGGCAAATGGTCAGAGGTTCCAGGTCGTAAAGGCCGGAGATGCAGGTGGCGCTCTTGATGGAATCTGTGGGAAGCCCATAGGCGCGCCAGTCGGTCGCCATCATCATCGCCGCCAGATGGCCGCCCGCGGAATGTCCCCCCACATGGACCCGGGTGGGATCGAAGCGGAGGTTGCTCGGGTAGCTCAACAACCAATGCACCGCCCGGCGGCAGGATTCCACGGTGCCGCGCAAGCGCGCATGGGTCGCGTAAGGGTAACCGACGGCGGCGAAGTTCACGCCGGCGTCGACCAAGGCCGGCGCGAGATAGGTGAACATGTTCTTGTCCCGGCTCTTCCAATAGCCGCCGTGAAAAAACACGAACAGCGGCGCGAAATCGTCGGCCACCGGAAAGTAATCGAGCCGTTCGCGGTCATGGACGCCATAGACGAAATCGAGAAGCCGCGGCCGGTTGGCGAGAATGTCGGCATTGATCTCCGCGATCCGGGCTTCCCGCGCCGCCCGGGGTGCCACCAGTTCCGGTTGACGGACGCTTCCGGCGTATTCCAACTCCAAGGAGCGGAGATCGTAGTCGCGGAAAACCAGGGTCATGGGGCCTCGATCGGCGGGTTAGCCATGGCGGCGATGGTGGGCTTTGGGGGACGGCGCTGTCAAGCGACGGCTAGGGCAAATTCCTGCCAAATTGAACCATATGACCGGGAAGTGCCCTAGGCCCTTGTGCGGCCTTTAATATTAATATATGAAAACGTGTTCATGTATTAAATTTTGGATGCTCCATGGCCCTCACCGATGATCAAACCGTGGAAATCGCCGAGATATTCCGGCTCATGGGCGATCCCACGCGTCTCAAGATTCTCATCTATTGTCTCGACGGGCCGGTGGCGGTGGGCGATCTCGCACAGGCGACCGGTGCCTCGCAATCGCTGGTCAGCCACCATCTGCGCCTTCTCAGGGCGGCCAGGATCCTGCGCGCCGAGCGGCGCGGGAAGAAGGTCTATTACGCCGCCGCCGACGACCACATCCGTACCGTGGTGGGCGACATGATCGACCACGTCGCCGAGCCCGCCGAAGACGGCGAGGATTGAATGGCCGCCCATCATCACGATCACGGCTGGGGTGAAACGGGGGTCGCCGTGGCAGCGGGATTCCGGCGCGTGCTGTGGGCCGCCCTGGCCATCAACTTCACCATGTTCCTGATCGAGTGGGCGGCGGGGATCGGCTCGGGGTCGGTTTCCCTACAGGCCGACGCCCTGGACTTTCTGGGCGATTCCGCGAATTACGCGATTTCGCTTTTCGTGCTGGGATTGGGCCCGCGCTGGCGCTCGGGCGCCGCGCTCTGCAAGGGCATCGCCATGGGGGCGTTCGGTCTTTGGGTGATCGCCGCCACTCTCTGGTCGCTGGTCTTCGGCGGCCGCCCCTCGGCCCTTGTGATGGGCTCGGTCGGTGTGCTGGCGCTGGCCGCCAATCTGGTCTCGGCCTTCCTGCTCTACGGCTACCGCCAGGGGGACGCCAACATGCGTTCGGTCTGGCTGTGTACGCGCAACGACGCCATCGGCAACCTGGCCGTGGTGGCGGCGGCGTCGGGCGTGTTCGCCACCGGCAGCAACTGGCCGGATCTCGCCGTCGCCGCCATCATGGCGGGCTTGGCGCTCTATGCCTCGGTCCTGGTGATCGCCCACGCCACCGGGGAATGGCGGCTTGCCGGCGACACCGGGCCGTGAGGTGCCCGTTGGACGGTTGCTCTCCGCCGTCCCGCCCGCTACATACAACGCTACCTACAACGCTAGAACCAATGTACCCGCGGCCTGGGGCCGCGCGGCCTGATCCGATGCTTTGAGGATTGCCATGGACCGGCGTCAGATGCTGATTTTCTCGGCCGGTATCGTCGCCTGCGTCGCCGTGGCCTGGGCGCTGGTTTTCCTGGTCAAGGACAGGAGGGCGACGCGGCCTGCCCAAGGCCCGGTCATCATGTTGACCGAGGCCGCCGATATCGGCGGCCCGTTCCGGCTCATTGATCACACCGGCAAGCGCGTCACCGAGGCCGATTTCAAGGGGCGATTCATGCTGCTCTTTTTCGGCTACACCCTCTGCCCCGATGTCTGCCCGGCGGAGCTGCAAACCATGGGCCGCGCCATGGATCGCCTGGCCGCCAAGGGAGACAAGATCGTGCCGGTGTTTATTTCCGTCGATCCGGAACGGGACAAGCCGGCGGTCCTCAAGCGCTACGTCGCGGCCTTTCATCCCCGCATGGTCGGCCTGACCGGCAGCGCGGCCGAGGTCAAAGCCGCCGCCAAGGCCTATAAGGTTTACTACCGCAAGCAGCCCGGCGCCAAGCCGGGGGACACGAAAATCCTGATGGACCATACCTCGTTCATCTACCTGGTCGGGCCCGACGGCAAGGTGGTGGCGCTGATTCGCGGCGGCACCCGGCCCGAGGTTCTGGCCAAGGAACTGGCCCGCCTGACCGGCTGATCCTCGAGGAGCGCAAAAAATCGGGCCGGGGAAACCCCGGCCCAAAGGTGTCTTTGCCCTGGCGTCGCTTAACGGCGGGTGCCGAAAAGGCGGAGCAGCATCATCATCAGGTTGATGAAATCGAGATACAGGCGCAACGCGCCCATGACGGCGAGCTTGCCGCTGGTCTCCTGGTCGTGCAACTCCGAGTATTCGTTCTTGATCTTCTGGGTGTCGTAAGCGGTGAGCCCGGCGAAGACCAGCACGCCGATCACCGAGATGGCGAATTGCAAGGCGGAGCTTTGCATGAACCAATTGACCACGCCGGCGATGATGATGCCGACTAGGCCGATGAACAGGAAGGAACCCCAGCCGGAAATATCGCGCTTGGTGGTGTATCCCCACAGGCTGAGCGCGCCGAAGGAAGCCGCCGTGATGAAAAACACCCGGGCGATGGATTCCCCGGTGTAGATCAGGAAAATGACAGAGAGCGACAGGCCCATCACCGCCGCGAAGGCCCAGAACAGCGCCTGGCTCGCGAACAGCGACAGGCGGTTGATGCCGAAGCTGATGACCATCACGAATGCCAACGGCGCCAGCATCACCACCCACTTGAGCGGCGTGCCGAAGATCGCGTTCATCAAGGTGGGCGAGCTGGAGGCCAGCATGGCGACGATGCCCGTGAGGGCCACCCCCGAGGCCATGTAATTGTAAACCCTGAGCATGTGCGCGCGCAGGCCGACGTCGATCTGGGCGGCCTCCGCTTGGCTGCGGGTCATAAAGCGTTTATCGGGACCAAGCATTGAGAAACCCTCGAATAGTGTGAAAATCGCGCGGGCGCGGAATCTCACGCCCTATTAGGGCAACAATATGTCACTGAATCACAGATTTTCAAGGGGCTCCGGTGGGTAAAAAGAAACCCAACGCGCCAAGCGCCAACAGCGCCCATGTGACCCAAACGGCCAATATTGTGCCCGATGCGACCTCTTCGGCCGCGCGCCGCACCTCGACGGTGGCGGCCAGCGCCAGGCCCGCGCCGACGAACACGAAGGGCGGCGTCACGGCGGATAGATATTGCAGGACGAAGATGCCGTCGCCGGCGCCGGGCGGCCCGAATGCCTGATCGGCGGGGGCCGCGCCGATGGCGGCCAACACCGCGGCCAGGTTCGATGTGACGGCGCCGATGGCAGCGGTCCCCATCGCCCAGCGCAGGAATTGCGGCCGGCCAATTGCGCGCGCCCGAAGTGGTGCGAGGCGGGGGTCCTCGAATTCCGACGGCATCTCAGAAATTCCTCAAAACCGGGGCGGGTTTCTGGGCCAGCGCCCGCCAGGTGCCGGCAAAGCCCAGCGCCACCACGCCAACCACCGCCGCCACCAAGACGGCTGCTCCCGGTCCCGGCAGGATCACCCAGTTCGCGTCCATGATCAGAGTCAGGATGAAATAGCCCGCAACAGAGCCCGTGAACGCCGCCACCAACCCGGCGGCCACCCCGGCGATTCCGTATTCGATGAGATAGGCCACGGCGAGGTCGCGGCGGCGCGCGCCGGTCACCTTGAGGATGACGGCGTCCCGCGTGCGTTCCCTCAAGCCCGCGGCGACCGCCCCGGCGAGAACCAGAATTCCGGCGATCAGCGCCAGCGCCGCTGCGGCGCGCGCGGCGGCGGCGATATTGTCGAGCGCGTCCGTGATCGCGGCGAGCGCTTCGCGGACGGAGATGGCGGTGACGTTGGCGAACCGGTCGGTGACGGCGCGGACCACGGCCTCCTGGGCCCGGGTCGGCGCCTCCACCGTGGCGATGAAGGTCTGGGGCGCCTCTTCCAGCGCGCCGGGGGAAAAGATAATGACGAAGTTGAGGCCGAGGGTCGACCAGGCGATGGCCCGTGTATTGGCGATCCGCCCGGTGATCTCCCGGCCCAGAACGTTCAGCGTCAGGGTGTCGCCGACGCCGATGCCGAGCCCCCGGGCGATCCGCACATCGAGGGAGATCAGCGGCGGGCCCTTGTAATCGGCGGGCCACCATCGGCCCGAGACGATATTGGTGCCCTCGGGTTGGGCGCCGATATAGGTGAGCGCCCGGTCGCTCCGCACCGCCCAACGGGCACCGTGTCTGACGCGTTCAATCTGCACCGGTAAGCCGGCGACCTTGACGATGCGCCCGCGCATGGTCGGCATGCGCTTGATCCGGCCGGCCTCGGGCACGCCCTTGACGGCGGCCTCGAAGCCCGCCACCTGGCCGGGCTGGATATCGATGAAAAAGAAGGCGGGCGCGCTTGCGGGGATGCGCTCATTGATCTGGCGGCGCAGATTGCCTTCCACCTGGACCAGGGCCACGAACACCGTCAAGCCGACGCCGAGGGCGACGATGATGGGTCGGGCCGGCGCCCCGGGCCGGTGGATGTTGGCGAGCGCCAGGGATAGCCTGGGCCAGCGCGCACTGCCCTGGGCCAGGCGCCTGGCGGCGGCGCCGGCGGCGGCCGAAATCCCCTTGGCCAGGCCCAGGAAAAGGAGAAAAGCGATCGCCGTGCCGGCGAGGAACCAGAGCGCGAAGCCGGGCCTGTTGGAGGTGGCGAGCGCGAGCCCGGCGATCGCCGCCAGGGCGAGGCCGAGCCCGGCGATGACGGCGGCGGGGGGGCGAAACTGCGGGCGCGCGACGAGCCCCCGGAAAAGCTCGGCGGCGGTTACCTCCCGGGCCCGGGCCAGGGGCCACAGGGTGAACAGGACCGCCACCGCGACGCCGTACCCGGCGGCCACCAGCAGCGGCACGGGGTAGACCGCGATCCTGGGCGTAATGGGCAGGAAGGCGGCGAGCCCCGGCGCGCCCAGGGCCGGCACGCCGGCGCCGATGATCAGCCCCAGGCCGATACCCATGAGCGCGACAACGCCCACCTCGAGGGCGAACATGGCGAAGATGAACCCGCCGGTGGCGCCCAGGCATTTAAGGGTGGCGATGGTCTCCCGCTTGCCTTCCAGGTATCCCGTCACCGCCCCGGCGACGCCGATGCCGCCGACTAAAAGCGCCGCCAGGCAGACCAGGGTGAAGAACAACGCCGCGCGGTCGATATGCCGGCGTAGGTGGGGCGTCGCTGCCCTGGTGTTGCGCACCCGCCAGCCGGCGTTGGGAAAGGCGCGGGTCAAGGCAGCCTGGAGGGCCACCACATCGGTGCCGGGCGCGGTGGCGAGGCGGGTGTGGAAGCGGATCAGGCTGCCGGGCTGGACCAGGCCGGTGGCGTCGAGTGCTTTGGTGCCGATCAATACCCGGGGGCCCAGTTTGAAGCGGCCCGACGCCTGGTCGGGTTCGCGCAGCAGAATGGCCTTGATCCGGAAATCGGCGTCGCCGATGCGGATTTTGCCGCCGCGCGCTAGCCCCAGGCGGGCCAACAGACCGCGCTCGACGATGGCCCCGAAGGCGCCGTCGGAATCCCGGGCCAAGGCCGCTTTCAGGCTCATGGGCGGGTCGGTGACCACCGCGCCGTAAAGCGGATAGGCCCGGTCCACCGCTTTCAACTCCACCAGGGTCCGGTCCCGCGCGCCCGGGGTTTGCGCAGGTCTGCCCGCGGGCCGTGCCATGGACCGCATCCGCACCGCCGCCGATACCCGTCCCCGGGCCTTGAGCCAGGCGAAGAGCGCCGCGCCCGGGCGGCGGTGGGTGAGGCGAATGTCGAGATCGCCGCCGAGCAGCGCCTGGGCGTCGCGCTCGAGGCCTTCGCCCACGGCGGCGGTGAACGAGCCGACCCCGGCGACGGCGGCGACGCCCAGGGCGAGGCAGGCGATCATCACCCGGAAGCCCTTGATGCCGCCGCGCAGGTCACGAAGGGCGAGGCGGGCGGCGGTGCCCGGCCCCGGGGCGGTTCGGCCCAAAGCGCTCACCGCGGCAACGCCGACGCCGGCCCATCGATGCGTCCGTCGCTCATGGTGAGGATGCGGCTGCACCGCGCCGCCAGGTCCTGGTCGTGGGTGATCAGAAGGAGGGTGGCGCCGGTCTCCGCCCGCAGGGAAAACAACGTCTCGATCACCTGGGCGCCGGTCGCCCGGTCGAGGTTTCCAGTGGGCTCGTCGGCGAGAATCAGGTCGGGCCCGGGGGCGAACGCCCGGGCGATGGCGACACGTTGCTGTTCGCCGCCGGAAAGTTCGGCGGGGTAATGCTCGACCCGCGCGGCCAGACCCACCCGGTCAAGGGCGTCCCGGGCGCATTGGAAGGGATCGTCGTGACCGCCGAGCTCCAGCGGCACGGCCACGTTTTCCAGCGCCGTCATGGCCTGGACCAGGTGAAAGGATTGGAAGACAATGCCCACGTGGCGGCGGCGGAAGAGCGCCAGGGCATCCTCGTCGAGGTCCTGGATATTATCGCACCCGCCGACGGCAACGCGGCCGCTGGACGGGCGTTCCAATCCGGCGATCACCATCAACAGGGTGGATTTGCCCGACCCCGACGGGCCCAGCACGGCCACCGCCTCGCCCACCGCCACACCCAGATCGACGCCGCGCAGAATGTCCACCGGTCCCGCGTGGGATTGCAGTCGAAGCCGAACTTCCTCAATATGGATCATCATGGGCGGCGCCTCGCCTTGCCGTCTCGATCAACCATGCGGGAGTTGCCGGCGATGGAGTTCACCCGGTTGCCTGGATGCAACCTCGGCCCGCCACCTCTCCGCCATTGGTCCTTGAGTGGATATGTGGCGCGGGCCTGTCTTGTCAATCCATTGGCGGCGGTTTTCGCGTGCTTCGTCCTTTGGGGTGGCGGCGCGTCGTCCGCGGTGGGCGCGGAAGCGTTCAAGATCTTCATCCTCGGAGACAGCCTGACCGCGGGATACGGGCTCAACGTGGAAAACTCCTTCCCGGCCCAGTTGCAGGCCGCGCTCAGGGCCCGGGGCCATCGCGTCCGGGTGATCAACGGCGGCGTGTCGGGAGACACCACCGCGGGCGGACGCGCGCGCCTTGGCTGGGCGCTCAAAGCGAAGCCCGACGCGGTCCTCGTCGCCCTTGGCGGCAACGATGCGCTGCGCGGCATCGATCCGGGGTCTACCCGGGCCAACCTCGACGCCATCCTAACACGCCTCGGGGGGGCCGGCGTGCCGGCGCTGCTGGCCGGTTGGAAGTCGCCGAGAAACCTCGGCCCGGAATACGTCCGCGACTTCGAGGCCGTCTTTCCGGCCCTCGCGCGCAAGCATCGGGTGCTGTTCTATCCCTTCATCCTCGACGGCGTCGCGTTGAAGCCCGCCCTCAATCAAGGCGACGGCATCCATCCCAATGCCCGGGGCGTCGCGGCCATGGTGGGTGGCATTTTGCCGCTGGTCGAACGCCTGATGGCGCGGATCGGCAAAGAATCCGGAGAAACCGGGCGCTCAAGCAGCACCGGGGCGGCGGGAGGACGACCATGATCAGGCTTTTTGTCGGCGTCGAACTGCCCCCGGGCATCACCGAGCGGCTTTATGGGCTGCGCGGCGGGGTGCCCGGCGCCAGGTGGCTGGAGCCCGAGAACATCCACCTGACCCTGCGGTTCATCGGCGATGTCGAGGACAATATTTTCGCCGATGTGGACGATGCCCTTGGCCGCGTTTCCGGTCCCGCGTTCGATCTCGAGATCAATGGGGCGGGCGAATTTTCCCGCGGGCGGCGCCCGGTGATGATCTGGGCCGGCATTACGCCCAACCCGGCGCTTCTCGATCTTCAACGGCGCATCGATGCGGGTCTGGTCAAGGCCGGCTTCCCGCCCGAGGGCCGCCGTTATACCCCCCACGTGACCCTCGCCCGCATCAAGGGAGGCACCCGCGCGCGGGTCCGGGAGTTCGTCGCCGGCAACAACGCGGTTCGCCTCGGGCCCTTTCCGGTCACCCATTTCACGCTGTTTTCCTCCCATCTCGGCCATCGGGCGGCAAGTTACCGGGCCGAGGCGGCCTATCCGCTGACCATCGGCGAAGAGGCACTGCCATGATCCGCCTTGCCAGGCTCGACCACTTCGTCCTCACCGTCGCATCGGTGGAAGAGGCCGCCCAATTCTACGCCCGGGTTCTGGGGTTCGAGGTCGATCGCACCATCCCCGGCCGGGTCTGTCTCCGCTCGGGCACGCTGCGCATCAACCTCCACGATGAAGACCATGCGCCGCAAAGGCGCGCCGCGGATGCCCATCCTGGGGCGGCCGATTTCTGCTACGAGGTGGAGGGGCCGCTACAGGCCGTCATCGACCATCTCGCCGATTGCGGGGTCGGTATCGAAGCAGGGCCGGTCACCCGCAACGGATCGAAAGGCGAGATGACCTCCGTCTATTTTCGCGATCCCGACGGCAATCTGGTGGAGCTTTCGGTTTACGGCTGACGGTGCCGGGCGGGCCTCACGCACCGGCGGCGGGCCCGATAGACTCTCCGAATTCGGCACGGATATGGGCGAGCAGGCCGCGGCTGCCGGCCTCGATCATGTCGAGCACGCGCTCGAAGCCGTCGGCGCCGCCGTAATAGGGGTCGGGCACGTCATCGATGCCCAAAGCGGGCGCGAATTCCATAAACATGCGCAAGCGCGCCTCGCGGCTCGGGGGCACCATCGCCCGCATGATTGCGAAATTATCGCGGTCCATGGCCAGCACCAGATGGAATTCGTGAAAATCCACCGCCTCTACCTGGCGCGCGCGGTAACCGCTAAGATCGACGCCCCGTGTCGCCGCCGCGGCGGCCGCGCGGCGGTCGGGCGGGTGGCCCAGGTGATAGGCGCCGGTGCCCGCCGAATCGGCGGCGACGGCATGGGCCAGGCCCTCGGTGGAGATCAGCCGCTCGAACACCCCCTGAGCGGTGGGCGAACGGCAGATATTGCCCATGCAGACGAAAAGAACCTTGATCATGATCGCGTGTGCCGGGGCGCTTCCCGCCTCGCCGTTGGCCCGGTGCCGCAGTGCCGGCCGGTTATTCGGCCGCGCGCACCATCACCGTCATTTCGCCGATGGCATCGCAGGCGCAATGCATCTCGTCCCCCGGCTTGACCTCGGACACGCCCGGGGGCGAGCCGGTGAACATCACGTCGCCGGGGTAGATCGTGTAGTACTCGGTGGCGAATTCGATCAGCTTAGGCACGTCGAAGATCATGTCCTTGGTGTGCGCGTCCTGCTGCAGATTGCCGTTGAGATGGACCGTGAAGGGCACGTTGTTGGGCTCGGGTATTTCGTCGGCCGTCACCATCCAGGGGCCCAACGGCGCGTAGCCGTCACACGACTTGCGGAAAGAACGGTCCTGGATGCCCCGCACGGTCATGTCGAGGCCGAGGGTATAGCCGGCGACGTAGCCCAGCGCGTCCTCTCTTTGGATGTGGCTGCCCTGCTTGCCGATGATGATGCAGAATTCCACCTCGTGATCGTTGCGCCGGTCGGGGAAGCGGATGGCGACCCCTTCGCTGGCGCCCACCATGGCGGAGGTGGCCTTGAGGAAGATGCCCTGGTTGGCGATGCCCTTCGGGCGCTGGGGCGCTCCTGGTTGGTCGGCCCCGGTGATGTGGGGGTTGTCCGCCATCTCGTTGATATGAGCTTGGTAATTGACCGGCGCGGCCATGACCTTCGAGGGGCGTGCCACCGGCGGCAGGAGGGCCACCTCGGAAACCGGCTTCCCCGGCGCCTGGGCCGCGGCTTGTTCCATCTTGGTCCGCCATTGGGGCAGGGCGGCGATAACCGCATCGCCGCGCATGTCGTAGCGCGCCTCGGCGCGAATCTGATCCTGTAACTCGCTGATGTCGTGAATCATGTCATCGATGACGACACCCAGGCGGTCCTCGTCATATCGGCAAAGCTTCATTTTTTCTCCCTTTTCCATGCGCCGTTCCGCAAGGGCGCATTTCGGTGGTTTCGGCCGGGTGTATTTATATGACCCCAGGCGCCTTGCGGCAATGCGCGGATCGTCGGATCACCCGGGATCGGTCCCCCGGCTTTCGATCCAACGGCGCGCGGTTTCGGCGGCACCCTGGGTCAAGGGCAGGTCGAGGCCCAAGGACTTGGCCAACTGGGCGGCGTGTTGGACGTCCTTGGATAACAGGATATCGTTGGGTTCCGCATGGTGGACCGGCTGACCGTCCTCGATGGTGAAGAACCTTTCCCAACCGATCACCGCGGCGCCCGAATTCACCGACTTGGCCATGTCCAGGAACTGTTTCGCGTCGATCCCCCCGGCGGCGGCGAGGCGCGCGGCCTCGGACAGCATCACCCGCTCGATGGCGTTGGTCAGGTTCTTGGCAATCTTGGCGACATTGCCCGATGTCAGGGGCCCGAAATGACAGACCTGTTTGCCGAGCGCCTCGAGATGGGGGCGGATCTCGGCCACCACGTCATCGGGCCCGCCGACCAGGAAGGTCGCCTCGCCGGCATGGACCCGGCGCGGCACCGCCGTGATCGGCGCGTCGATTACCACAACCCCCTTTTCGGCCGCCGCGTCGGCGACGCGGCGGGTGGTTTCAGGCAGGATCGTTGAGTGCAGCAGGAGGCGGGAACCAAAGCCTGCGCCTTCCAGCGCGCCGCCGTCACCCAGGGCCGCGGCCAGCACCTGGTCGTCGGTGCGCACGATCAGGTGGATGATGTGAACGTCGCTTGCCGCCTCGGCCGCCGTTTGGGCGGCCTCCGCCCCGGCGGCGCTGGCCGCGCCGAGATTAGCCTCCGAGATATCGAAGGCTTTCACCTCCACCCCCGCCTTGATCAGGCGCGCGAGCAACCCCTGGCCCATGTCGCCGACGCCGATAAGTCCAACCCTGTCTGCCACCACGGTTCTCCCCTATGCCTTGTCTTTGTGATCCAAGCCCGCCCATGGGCGCATTGGCCAAGTTACCAGGGTTCCGGCGGCCGGGGAAATGGCGCTATGGTGAGGGAACCCCGAACGGTGGAAACACTCTTGGGATGCTTCGAGCGAAGGGCAAACGAGAACTGATAGACCCATTGACAAGGATACTGAGGGGGCTACACGGCCGCCTTTTTTCGCCGCCCCAAGGGCGCTAAATTCCGTTAACCTTATGTCCGCTTATGACCCAAAGCGGGCATAAGAACTTCCCGTTCCGGCAAGTTTCAGCTCCCATAATGCCCATAGGAGAAAGGGTTAGCTGCTGCGAAGAAAGGCGACTACGTCCCCGCTTTGAAGGAATGGCGCCCTCTAGCCGGTAAGGGCTACGCTAAAGTCCAATCCGGCCTCGGTATTAATGTACAGCAACGGCCTAGGGGGCCCGCCTAATTATTGAAGGCGTTATAAAAACCAACCATTAACTCGAGATGGAAACCACGCATTTATTTAAAAAGTTTTTAATATCTAAGGTTTATAAGTCGGCAAATTGATCAAATCGTGCTGCAATCTGTACGGTGAAGGCCATGAGCAACGGTCTGCTTATCATTGCCGAAGACAATGCTATCCTGAGGAAACTCTATTCCGATTTCCTGAAATTGAGCGGTTTTACCGTTCTCACCGCGAATAACGGTCGTGACGCCCTCCACCTGCTTCAATCTTTTAAACCTAAGGTCCTGATTCTCGACATCATGATGCCGGAGATGGATGGCATCGAAACATGCCGCCAGGTCCGCAAGCAGCTGGGTTCCAGCCTTCCGATCATCTTTCTCACCGCGGCCGACGAATTGAACAAGCTTGACGATTGTATGCAGGCCGGCGGCAACGATTACCTCCTCAAGACGGCCGCCCTTGACTACATATTGACGCGTATTCACTACTGGGCGAGACCCACCTCAACCTGGAGCAACGAATATCGGAGGGATCAGGCACTCGGGGCGGTTAGGAAGGCAGTGATCGAGGAAGAAGCACGCGGGCAAGAACAACACATTGAATTAACTAGGGTGTGGACTCAATTGATCCATAATCTTATGGCAAAGATATGGATCATGGCGAGGAAGTTGCGGCTGAGTTTTTCGAATCGTGTTGCG
>SMUX01239932.1_pt1 | contig 21921 bp, 18 predicted proteins | sample 2456431 | NCBI WGS metagenome assembly SMUX01 (sample SAMN11095930, study PRJNA526329) | marine sediment metagenome | biome: Marine sediment; feature: Surficial sediment; material: Deep marine sediment; isolation source: Hadal surficial sediment | place: Pacific Ocean | collected 2014-11 | depth... | reverse complement strand
GCCTCGGTCAGGCCGTCCGGGCCCATCAGCTCCAGGTAGGTCTGTGAGATCGGCAGGATGGCCGAGCTTCCCCAAGGTGCCGCGGATACGGTACCGCACGGTTGGTTTCCACCCACTCCCCCATTGATGACCGGGTGGTTGGGGAGGTGGGGAGCTAGGTGGGCCTTCACCCCGATCGGCCCCATGCCGGGACCGCCGCCGCCGTGCGGAATGCAGAACGTCTTGTGCAGGTTCAGGTGGCACACGTCGGCCCCGATGTCGCCGGGCCGGCACAGGCCCACCTGGGCGTTCATGTTGGCGCCGTCCATGTACACTTGGCCACCGAACTGGTGGACGATGTCGCAAACCTCCTTGATGCTCGCCTCGAAGACACCGTGGGTGGACGGGTAGGTCACCATCAGGGCGCCGAGGGTGTCCTTGTTGGCCTCCGCCTTGGCGCGGAGATCGTCGACGTCGATGTTGCCGTGGGGATCGGTCTTGACCGGGACGACCTTCATGCCGGCCATGACGGCGCTGGCGGGGTTGGTGCCGTGCGCGGACATGGGGATGAGGCACGTCGTCCGCTGTGATTGGCCCCGGTGCTCGTGGTACGCCCGAATGGTGAGGAGTCCGGCGAATTCCCCCTGGGACCCCGCGTTTGGTTGCAGGGACACGGCGTCGAATCCGGTGATCACCGCCAACTGTGACTCGAGCCGTTCGAACAACTCGGTATAGCCCTGCATCTGATCGCGGGGCGCGAACGGGTGCGGTTCGGCGAACTCGGGCCACGTTATGGGAATCATCTCGGTGGTGGCGTTGAGTTTCATGGTGCACGATCCCAGCGGGATCATCGCCGCGGTGAGCGACAGGTCCTTGTTCTCCAGCCGCTTGAGATACCGGAGCATCTCCGTTTCAGAGCGGTAGCGGTGGAACACGGGGTGCTCGAGGTAGCCGCTGGTGCGCTCGAGTCCGCTGGGGATGGCTGCCGGGGCCTCGCCTGCCAGCCGCACGACCTCGTCCTCGCTGGTGTCGGCGCCGAAGATGGACAGCAACTCGGCCACGTCCGCCGTGGTGGTCCGCTCATTCAGCGCAATACCGATGCGCGTCGGGGAGAGCGGGCGCAGGTTGATGCGCCGGGCCACGGCAGCCGCGTGCACCTCGGCAGCGCTTCCCTCGGACAGTTCCACCGCGATGGTATCGAAAAACGCTCCGTGTACCACCGGGCTGCCGCGCTCCCGCAACCCGTGCGCCAGGGTCTTGGCCAAGCCGTGCACCCGCAGGGCGATACGCCGCAGTCCCTCGGGGCCGTGGTACACGGCGTACATCCCCGCCATGACCGCCAGGAGCACCTGCGCCGTGCAAATGTTGCTGGTGGCCTTGTCGCGGCGGATGTGTTGTTCGCGCGTCTGCAGTGCCATGCGCAATGCCGGACGCCCCTGGGCATCTTTCGATATGCCAATGATCCGACCGGGCATGCTGCGCTTGTATTGGTCGTGAGTGGCGAAGAACGCGGCGTGCGGTCCGCCGTAGCCCATCGGGACACCGAAGCGCTGCGAATTGCCTACGACGATGTCGGCACCCCATTCGCCGGGTGGCTGCAACAGGGTGAGGCTCAGGATGTCGGCGGCGACCGTGACCATGGCGTTGGCCTCGTGGGCAGCATGGCACAGTGATCGGTAGTCGGCGATGTGTCCATCGCTTGCCGGATATTGCAGGAGGGCGCCGATGGTGGTGTCGTCGAAGGTGAACGTGGCGGGGTCGGCGACCTCGATGGTGATGCCCCGTGTTCGTGCCCGGGTTTCGACGATGGCGATGGTTTGTGGGTGGCAATTCTCGTCGACCAGGAATCGAAGATCGCCGCGCTTGCGGGTCACGGCCGCGGTCATGTGCATCGCTTCGGCGGCGGCGGTGCCTTCATCGAGCAGGGACGCGTTGGCGCAGGGGAGGCCGGTCAGGTCGGCAATCACTGTCTGGAAGTTGAGGAGCGCTTCCATGCGGCCCTGGGAGATCTCGGCCTGATAGGGGGTGTAGGCGGTGTACCATCCCGGGTTCTCCAGGATGTTGCGAAGAATGACTGGCGGGGTGATGGTGTCGGCGTAGCCCATCCCGATGTAGCTGCGGAACACCAAGTTCTTGGCGGCCAACGCACGCATACTCGCCAAGACGACCTCCTCCGGTTGGGCCGGCGGGAGGTCGAGCGGTGTCCGCAGACGGATGGACTCCGGGACCACGGCGTCCATCAAGGCGTCCAGCGAGTCGTAGCCCAAGACCTCGAGCATGTCTTCGACGTCGGCGTCCCGTGGTCCGTTGTGCCGGTACCTAAACTCCTCCCGGTCCTGCACCTGCCCGGCAGTATCCGTCATGGTCCTGTCTCTTCCATGTGCCCGAATGGTGAAACGCCCCGAGGACGTCCACGGGGCGATGCGTTGCATGATTGGCTGATGTCCACCAGGGGGCTCAATCTTCCCCGATGTGCATCTTGTAGGCGTCGGTGTCCATGAGGCGCTCGAAGTCGGCCGGCTCGGTCATCTTGAGCCTGACCATCCAGCCTTCGCCGTAGGTGTCCCGGTTGATCGCTGCCGGATCGGCATCGAGTTCCACGTTGACCTCTACCACCTCTCCCCCCAAGGGAGAATAAAGCTCCGACACGGCTTTGACCGCCTCGATGGTTCCGAACGAATCCCCCTCCTCGAACGTGTCGCCGACGTTCGGGAGGCTGACGAAAACGATGTCGCCGAGTTCGCCTTGGGCGTAATCGGTGATGCCGATTTCCACGATGGCCGGGTCGTCGGTCTGCTTGAGGTATTCGTGTTCGCTGGTGTAGCGCAGACTGTCGGGAACGTTGGACACCAGGACTCCCTGTTGCGGTAGAGGGGTAGCGTTTGGGCAGGGAGGATACCCGCTGAGAGGCTCGAAATCAAGCGGTTTCGGTTAGTCGGCCCGGGCCTCCAGAGCCTGCCAGACGGCTCGCGCCGCACGCTCGAGTTCGGCCGGCGTTCCGTCGTTGTCGATGAGGTAATCGCTGCGCTCGCGCTTGGTCTCCGTGGGGTCCTGGGCCGCCAGCAGCCGATCCGCTTCGAGGGGGTCGAGGCCGCGCTTCTCCACCAGCCGCGCCTTGCGCGTCATGGGTGGAGCGTCGACCAGGACGATCACGTCGAACGCCTCCGGATCGGCCGCTTCGAACAGGAGGGGGATGTCGCTCACCAGAATGGCGTCGCCTCGAGCCCGAGCCGCCTCCTCCAGGATCTGGCGACGGGCCAGCACCGCTGGGTGGACGATGGCGTTGAGTGACCTGCGGGTGGCCGCGTCGCTCATGACACGGTGTCTGAGGGATGCCCGATCGAGCGTCCCGTCATGCAGCAGGATGTCGGGCCCGAACGTTTGCACGATCTGGTCGAGGACCTCGCTCCCGGGCTGTTGCAGTTCCCGGACGATGACGTCGCTGTCGATCAGGGTGGCGCCCCATTTCTTGAACAGCTGCGCGACGATCGACTTGCCCGCGGCGACGTTTCCGGTGAGTGCGACGTTCAACATGACAAGGTGATCCGAGAGCGCGTTCGCTACAGCAGCGCCGTCTGGTCCTCGTCCTCGCGCGGAACCTCGTGACAGTGGCGGCAGCGGGCTTCGTAGGTCTCCTGTCCGCCGACCATGATGGTGGGAGAGTCGTATCGCGCCGGGCGGCCGTCGATGAGGCGCTGGTTGCGGCAGGCGAGGTCGCCGCATCGTACGCAAATGGCTTGAAGCTTGGTCACCTGCTCGGCGATGGCCATCAGGTGTCCCATGGTGCCGAACGGCTCCCCCCGGAAGTCGGTGTCCGTGCCGGCCACGGCGACACGAATTCCGCGACCCGCCAAGTCGGTGACGACGTCGATCACGCCCTCGTCCAGGAACTGGACCTCGTCGATGGCGACCATTTCTATGTCGGCCTCCAGGTGCCGGAGGACTTCGTCCGCCCCGTCGATCGGAATGGCTTGCAGCTCCGCGCCGTCGTGGCTGGACACGCTGTAGAGCCCGGCGTACCGGGCGTCGAGATGTGATTTGAACACCTGAACGCGCTGGCGAGCGATGATGGCCCGACGCACGCGCCGGATGAGTTCTTCGCTCTTGCCACTGAACATCACGCCGCTAATGACTTCGATCCATCCGGCCTGGCGACCGTAGTACATCTCCCTGCCTCCCGTCGAGCCGCGGGAGGATAGCCCACGGGTGGAGGAGGGTCAAGAAGCCCGCAAAGCCCATCTCTTGCGGTTTTCCGGTGTTTGTACCGATATTGAGGCCGCGAACAGGGCACTTCCGGCGATCGTGGTGTTGGGAGGCCGGCTGGCACCCACGACCAGCGCCGAGGAGATTTGGTACGTTCCCGCATTCCTCATTCAAGGAGAGTTTCGTGAACAAGCAAGAGATGGTGGACGCGCTCGCTGTCAGCCTGGATACGTCCAAGGCCCAGGCTTCGGAGATCATCGACGCGATCTTCGCGACCGACGGCGTCATCCCCAAAGCCCTCAAGAAGGGCGGCAAGGTCCAGATCGCCGGGTTCGGCAATTTCGAGGTCCGCAAGCGCGCCGCCCGGCAGGGCCGTAATCCGCAGACTGGTGCGACGATCCAGATCAAGGCGTCCAAGGTTGCGGCATTCCGTCCCGCCAAGGCACTGAAGGAGCTGGTAAACAAGTAGTAGTAAACGATTTAGGTCGTCAGGCGCCGATTGGCGTCACCTGCTTCATTGTGCTACACGGGCCACCCCGCTGGGTGGCCCGTAAGCGTTTCCGGAGGATCCCTCAGCGCTGCCGCTCCAGGCGGGCGATGATCTTGCGACGCCGGATAGTGCGGCCGGTGAGCGCATCGGCCACCGCCTGCGCTTCGTCGGTGGGGAGCTCGATGAGCGAGAAGGTCTCGCGCAACTCGATCTTCCCGATGTGTTCCGGTGGGACCTTGAGGTCGCGTGTCAGCATGGCCACGAAGTCTGCCGGGGTGGCCCCGTCCTTCTTTCCGGCCGTGACGAACACCTTGGTGGAGCGTCCGTGGCCGGCCGGCCGTCCCTTCCTGGGGGCTGGCGGGGAGGGTGGCCCTGGCATCGGTTTGGGCTCGGGGAGCGATTCGGTGGTCCACAGCCGGTAGAGGGCTCCGGCCACCAGGGCGGGGTCGCGGTGCTCGAATAGCGGGGTAAGGGCGTTGATCGCGCGATCGAGGTCACTGCCGCCCGCCTCGAGCACTCCCTCGATCCGGGACCGCTGTTTGGCGAGCGTCCGATCGACCTCGTCGGCGGCCCCGGGGAGCTGGAGCGTTGCCAGCGCACTCGCCTGGCCGACGAGATAGGGGAGTCCCCAGGGAGGGGTCAGGACGACCAGACGGTCTGCGGCGGCGGCCAGCCGGCGGAGGTCCTCGGGAATCGGGAGGTCGGCCGCGACGATCAGCTTGGCTGGCGCCACCTCACCGCAGGTGACCGGCACATCGTTTGGCGACTTGGCCAGGGCGTCCACCACGGCCGATTTGGTCTCGGCTACGGCGGTCCATACCACTCCCGAGGTCGGTTGCAGGAGATCGAGGGCCTGCCGCACCGCGGTCCCGATGTCGATCCCCGAAACGGAAACCACGGTGATGGATTGCTCGACGACGGGCAACGACGTCCCGCGTGGGGGTGCACCGAGGACGAGGGCCTTGCGCAGGTAGCGCTCCGCCAACCGCTCGGCCTGGCGGGGCACAGCCGTGTAGAGGATTCGCTGCGCCTCGGCGGGGAGATCCTGCATCAGTCCGATGAGGGCACTGTCGTCGTCCCACGTTTCCGGCCAGGCCAGCAGGACCGTGGGAGCCGAGTCGAGGGGAAGCGACGAACGGGCCAGGAGGGCGAGCGCCGTGTCCGGGCTGCAGACGAGCGCGGTCACCCGTTCCTGGTTGAGGAGATTCAGGGCCCGGCCTGCGGCCCGGGCGGCGAGAACGGTCCCGCCGGCATCGCGCCACGCCCCGTTGAGCACGTGTTCCACCGAAGGGAGCATGGCGTCGCTCGCCAGGACGAGTAGCTGTAGGCCGTCCCCCTCGGCGCGATGTGACAGGGCGGCCAGCGCCGGTTTCAGGTATACCGCCGATGGTGGCATGACGGCCACCACGTTGCCGCCTCTGGCCACGGTCGGTTCGATGTCTGCGGCGCGGGTAGCATCCCGCGACAGTTCTTTTTCCAAGACACACCCTCGATTGTCAAATAGCTGTTCGGTGAAGGGTGGGGAAGCTACCGCAATTCACCGGACCGGGCCACTCCGCGGCGGTCGCGGCGGTGTTGACAGGCTCTGGCGACGAGGGGAGCTTTCCCCGACCACGCACCGGACCAGGAGGCCAGGATGGCCGAAGGACTGTCGGAAAACCTCGCGTATCTGGAACCGTCCCAGACGGTGGCGATCTCGAACGAGGCCAAGCGCCGCAAGGCGGCCGGGGAGGACGTCATCGATCTGGGAGTGGGCGAGCCAGACTTCGTGACGCCGGCGCGGGCTTCCCAGGCGGGGATCGCGGCCATCAATCGCGGAAAGACCCACTACGCGCCCAACGCGGGTATTCCCGAGTTGCGCACCGCCATCGCGGCGAATCTGTCACGCCTGAGCAACGGGCGGCCGGTCAATCCCGACAACATCATCGTCACCACCGGGGCCAAGCAGGCGGTGTTCAACGCCTGCTTCGCCCTGTTCGGACCGCACGACAAGGTGCTCATTCCGACACCCGCGTGGGTGTCCTATCCCCAGATCGTGCGGCTGGCCCGCGCGGAACCGGTGCCGGTGCCGGGCGATCCCGAGTGGGGTCTCAAGGTGAGCGTCGACGATCTCGAGCGCCGGGTCGACAAGCTGACCAAGGGACTCATCCTCAATTCGCCGTGCAATCCGACGGGATCGGTGTACACCTATTCGGAGTTGAAGGCGTTGGCGGAGTGGGCTCACGGGCACGGCATCTGGGTCATCTCGGATGAGATCTACCGGCTGATTTCCTATGGGTCGAAGCCGGCGGCGTCGATGCTCGACCTCGAAGACGAGCTTCTCGAGCGCACCGTCGTCATCTACGGGGCTAGCAAGGCCTACGCCATGACCGGATGGCGCATCGGGGCGGCGCTGGCGCCGACGGAATTGTTCCAGGCCATGTCGGCGATACAGTCGCACACGACCAGCGCCGCATCACAGCCGTCCCAGTGGGCCGCGTTGGAGGCGTTTACCAGCGACGAGGTTCAGGCAGACGTGGTGAAGATGGTGGCGGCGTTCCGCGAGCGGCGTGACTATCTGGTCGAGCGATTCCGGGAAGAGATGCCGGGCGTCGAGTTCGTCGAGCCGCACGGAGCGTTCTACTTCTTCTTCAGGATCGACACCCTGGTGGCCGACGGCGGTAGCCAGCGGTTCTGTCACGACTTGATGGACCAGACCGGGGTCGCGCTGGTCCCGGGGGCCGCGTTCGGAGACGACCGGTGGGTACGGTTGAGCTACGCCGTGTCGCTGGCGGAGCTGCGTGACGCGATGGACCGGATCATCCCCTTCATCCAGGAGTTGGCGTCCACCCGGGCGGCCTACGCCTGAGCCGGTGTCCGGCCCCACCGCCGGTGGGCTTACATTTCCTGCATGCCAGCCGTCAGTACCGTCGGCCTGCGCCGGCTCCTGGGTCAGCGCGGGCTGACCCCCGCCACGTGGATCCCGGAAGCCAGCGAGGGTCGGGCCGAGGAGGCCACCATCAGGCCGGCCCGTGTGGTCGAGGGTGAGGTGGTGGCGGCCCACCCGGTGGGCGCGGCCGAGCCGTGGCCCGACCCGGTGGCGTTTCTGGACGGGATTCAGCGATACCAGATCGTCGGCTACCTCGATGCCGCCCCGTTGGTGGTGGCCCGGGTCGCGGCGGCGGTCAGGGAGCGATCCGGTCCCGGTCGCCGGCCGCGGCTGGCCGTGGCGGTGGAACGCCGCCTGGCGATCGGGCGGCCGGAGGTTATCGATCGGGTCGCCGATCTGTTCGATGGCACCCGGCTCATCCCGCTCGACGACAAGGTGGCGGGTCACCCCGTCCGCGAGGTGCAGGCAGCCCGCAAGGTGGTCGACCGGGAGCGGGGGGCGCTGGAGCTCGAAGTCGGCCGGCAGTTCCGGGCCAAGTCGGACGCCTGGCTGGTCATCGATGGAGCGCTGTCGGAAGGAATCGACTGGGTGTCCGACCCGCGGATGATCGGGGTCGTCAAGAGTCACAGCACGCTGCCGTTTGGCGGAGCCGACCAGGTCGCTTACCTGAGGACACCCTACGCCCACCGGTCGTCGGTGTTCGCGCCCGCCACGAGATCGCTGGCGCCGGTCCACTCGTGGGCGCTCAGGCTGTGGCCCTGGGAGGGGGAAGACCTGTTTCACGGTCTGGTACGGATCGAGACCCGTGCCGGGGACGACACCCTCTCCCGGGTCGACCAACTATCGCGCTGGTTGCTGGCGGAACGGGCTCCGGTCAGCACCCCCGACCCGCGCTGGGACCGACTGCTCTATGGCATTCACGATGTCGAAGTGTATCTGCGAGCCCGGATGGGAACCCGATGATCGACATGACCAACCCCAAGGCCGACCCGATCGGCCGAGTGGTGGCGACGGAACTCAAGCCGTCCACCCCCCACCAGTTCTATTTCTGGACCAGTCGGGAGGCGCCCGTCGGGATCGGTACCATCGTACGGGTGGAGGACGAGGCGAGGGTGGTCTACGGGGTGGTGACGGAAGCGTTCGCCTACTCCGATCTGATGACGCCGCTGCACGACGTCATCGGCGCCGACGGCGATCCGGTGCTAGCCGGGCAACTGCCGACCGAGCGGGCCGAGATTCGTCTGTTCCTGGCGTCGGTGCTGCGCCAGCAGCCGGAGGAACCACTGCAGGCGGTGCCGTTGTCGTCGGTATACCAAGCCGACGATGCCGACGTGGTCGCCGCGCTGCGGATGGACCTGTACACCTCGGGTGAGCGGCCGACCGCGATTCCGGTCGGCGTCTACTCCGCCGGCGGCCTGGAAGCGCCGGTGTATCTCGACGCCGACTTTCTGCTGGGACCGGAAGCGGCCCATCTGGGCATCACCGGTGTGTCGGGCCTGGCCACCAAGACCAGTGCCGTCGAGTTCATGCTGACCAGCATTTTCCAGACGTTCCCGGCCCACAAGGGGTCCGTGGCGGCGGTGTGCTTCAACGTGAAGGGGTCCGACCTGTGTTTCCTCGACCAGCCGGGGGACCTGACCGACGAAGACCGGGCGCTGTACCAGCGGCTGGGATTGACGGCTGAGCCGTTTGCCAACGTCCGCTACTACGCGCCGTTCAAGCCGGACGGGGTCAATCTCAACACCCTGCGAACCCACGCCGACCTGGCCCACAATACCGAGCCGCTGGTTTGGGGCCTGCGGGAAGTGCTGGACTACGCTGAAGTCCTGCTGAACCGGGACGACCTCGACGCTAAGGCGGATGCCTTCATCGATTTTCTGGGGGAGCGGGTGGTGGGGCGGGAATACCACGACCCGAGCCTAAGGGACGCGCCGTTCCAGGTTCAGACGTTCGCCGATCTCGAGGAATTCTTCCGGGCGATCTTCGATTTCATGGAGGCGTTGGGCCGGGGCGAGGTGTGGAAGACCCATCACCTGGCAACGATCCGCAAGGTGCGCAATCGTTTGGGGAACATCAGCACCCGGAGCAAGGGCCTGGTGATCGACGACGGGGCGGTGAACGACCTCCCGTGGGGGGAGTTCGAGGATCGGAGCGTGCTGGTGGTCGACGTGGCCGGGCTCGATCCCCTGGCCCAGGATCTGGTGTTCGCCCGCGTGGTGTCCCAGTTGCGCGAACACCTGGAGCGGCGTGACCTCGGTGTCGATCACGTGATCGTGTTCGTCGACGAACTGAACAAGTACGCCCCGGCCGATGGGCCCGAGTCGTACGTCCGCAAGATGCTGCTCGACCTGTCTGAGCGAGGCCGCTACCTCGGCTTGGTGCTGTTTTCGGCGCAACAATTCCGCTCGCAGGTGCACCGGCGGGTCGTGGGCAACGCCGGTACGACGCTGTTCGGGCGGATGGACATGGACGAGTTGGCCACGCCCGGGTACAGTACCCTGTCGCCCGCCATCAAGATCAAGCTGGCCACGCTGCCCAAGGGGGAATTGATGGTTCGGCACCCCCACTTTACCCAACCGATTTTCGTGCGATTCCCCCGGCCGGCCGTTATGGCCGGCCGGGACGGGGTCGAGCGGTTTCCGCCGGAGCCCGACCTGCCGTTCGCCAAGGCTATCGGGCGCCAACTGCGCCAATTGGGCGCCAAGGTCAACGACGATGCCGTGGCCGACCGGATCGACGGTCGCCGGGAGTCGGACGTGCGCCAGGCGGTTCACGCCACCCGCCGGGCCCGGCCCGACGAGGCGTGGCCCTTTTTCCTGTCGTGTCTGGGCCGGGTGGTCGAACCGGAGGTGGTCCGGCCCCGCCGGGCCATCCCCTCGGTCATGCGGCACGACGACCCGTACGCGCCCTGAACGCTTGCGTAGCCTGACCGTCCGGCCCATTCTCCTGCCGTGAAGATCGCTCACCTGGCCGACGTCCACCTGGGGTTCCGGCGCTACCACCGGCACACCCCGGCAGGCATCAACCAGCGGGAGGCAGACGTCGCCAACGCCTTCCGCGGGTCGGTGGACGCCATTCTGGTGGCCCAGCCGAGCGCGGTGATCATCGCGGGCGATTTCTTCCACTCGGTTCGGCCTACCAACCAGGCGATCATCTTTGCCTTCCAGCAACTCCAACGGATACGCGCCGCGCTCCCTGAGACGCCGATCATTCTGCTGGCAGGCAACCACGACACGCCCCGGTCGCGTGAAACGGGAGAGATCATCACCCTGTTCACCGAGATCGACATCGAGGTCGTCGTGGCGGACGCCAAGCGGTTGGTGTACCCGGAACTCGACCTGTCCGTACTGGCCGTCCCCCACCAGGCCCTGGTCGGCGAGATGCCGCCGGACTTGAGCCCCGACGGAGGCACCCGCTTCGAAGTGCTGGCCATGCACGCGGAGATCGAGGGCACCTTCCCCTCCGACAGCAGTACGGCCGAATACGGCGGCGCGCTGGTCAAACGGGAGGACCTCGATCCGGCCGCCTGGTCTTACGTGGCGTTGGGGCACTACCACGTGCAGTCCCAGCTGGCGCCGAACATGTGGTATTGCGGGGCCCTGGAATACACCAGCACCAACCCGTGGGGCGAACTGTTGGACGAGGCCGAACGTGGCGTGCGGGGGAAGGCTTGGCTGCTGGCCGATCTGGCAACCGGCGAGGTCACCCGCCAGCCGGTGCCGCACACTCGGCGGCTGATCGATCTCCCGGCGATCGAAGGGACCGATCTTTCCCCTGCGGAACTGGACCGATTGATCGGCGATCGGGTACACACGCTGGCGGACGGGCTGACCGATCACATCGTGCGTCTGGTGATCCACGACGTTCCTCGCCACGTGGCCCGCGAACTCGATCACGCTGCCATCCGGGCCTACAAGACGGAGGCCCTGCACTTTCAGCTCGACATCCGGCGGCCCCAAGGGCAGCGGACCGTCGGTGTCGGCGCTCCCGGCCGGCGGCAAACCCTGCCCGAAGTGGTGACGGAGTACCTCGGCCGCCGGCCGCTCCCCCAGGAGATCGACCGTGAGACGTTCGTCCGTGTCGGCACCGAGTTGATCGCCTCGGTGTCGCACGACCCGGTGGAGGGATAGTGCAGATCACCCGGCTGCATCTGCGGAACTTCCGGCAGCACGAGGACACGGTGATCGATTTTGGGGCCGGTCTCACCGGGATCATCGGTCCCAATGGCGCCGGCAAGACGACGCTGCTGGAGGCGATCGGTTTTGCCTTGTACGGGACGTCGGCCGCGCGCGGTACCCGCGATTCGATTCGTCGGCGTGGGGCGCCGCCGCGTTCGCCCGTCAATGTGGAACTCGAGTTCACCCTGGGCCCTCACCAGTACCGGCTGCTGCGGGGGCTGAGCCAGGCGGAGTTGTACAGGGACGGCGACGCGTCCCCGATCGCCAACAGCCTTGGTGCCGTGACCGACACGGTGTCCCGCCTGCTGGGGATGACGCGGGATGAGTTCTACAACACCTATTTTACCGGCCAGAAGGAACTGGCGGTGATGGCGGCGATGTCGGCGCCCGAGCGAGCCCGGTTCCTGTCCCGGGTGCTGGGCTACGAGCGGCTGCGCCTGGTGCAGGATCAGCTGAAGGTGAAGCGGTCGGCCCTCAAGGCCACGGTCGAGGCGTTGCAGCGAAGCCTGGTCGACGAAACGGTACTCGACGCCGAACAGGAAACGGCCGAGCACCGGAGCGCACTTGCCGGCGAAAGTGCAACGAAGGGACAGCAGGCGCTCGACGTGGCCGTCGCGGACTTGGCGCGGGTGGAGCCGGAATGGCAGGCGATCAAACAAGTGCGCGACAAGGTCGTCAAGCTCGATGGCGATCGCCGGGTGGCGGACCACAAGGTGAGTGACACGCGAGAGCGGTTCACCGTGCTCGACCGGCAGCTGGCCGAAGCGTTGGGCGCCAAGGATCAACTCGATGATCTCGACAAGGAACTGGCCCCGCTCCCGGGGTTGCAGGAGGAGCGAGTTGCCCTCGACCGGCAGGCCGAAATCCACCTGGCCCGGCGCGGCTATCTGGCGCAGGCCACGGAGATGCGGCGGACCCTGGACTCCATTGGTGAGCGGCTGGCGCAGGTACCCGATGACGGCGCCGTGTCGCAGGCGATGACGCTGGCGCAAACCGGGCGGGAAGCCCGTCACGCGGCGGAGACGGCCGCGGAAGAACTGCGGACCGCGTGGGTGCGGGACGCCCAGGACGCGCAAACCAAGCGGGCCACCCTGGCGGAACAGTATCTCGATCTCAAGGGGCAGCGCGACCGGGTGTCGGCCGCGGGAGCCGATGGCGATTGTCCGACCTGCGGTCGGCCTCTGGGGGACGATCTAGACGGCGTCATCGAACTTCTCGATCAGCAGCTCCAGGAAGTGGAGTTCAACGGCAGTTTCTACAAGAAGCGCATCCAGCAACTGCAGGACGAACCCAATGAACTCCGCCAGGCTGAGGCGGAACGAGGGCGGCGGGAGCGGGCCGCGCGCGAGGCTGAGGTCGAGGCGCGACGGCTGCAGGAGTTGGTCCAAAAGCGGCCGAGTCTGCTGAAGGAGCGCGAGGCCACGGAGGAGCGCCTTGGGGATCTCGAGAAACATCTCGTGGAATCCGATACCGTCTACGACCAGGACCGGCACGAGGAAGTCAAGCGGCAGGTCCAAGCGCTCGAGCCGGTAGTGCTGCGGGCGGAACGGCAGCGGGCCCTGGCGGATCAGGCCCAGTCGCTGGTCGGCGAAGCGGAGCGAGTGGAACGGGAGCTGTCCCAGTTGGAGCGTGAGGCGGCGTCGCTGCGGCAGCAGCTGGCTGAGCTGGGGTTCACCGACGAAGCGTATGTCCAGGCCGAGCAGGCCGTGGAGCGGGCCCGCGCCGGCAAACACGAAGCCGAGAAACGCGTGGTACGCGCGCGGGCGGAGTTGGCGGCGGCCACCGACGCCCTCGCCGGCGTGACCCGGCGACGGGAAGAACGCACCCAAATGTTGGCCGGCATCGACACGGCCAAGCGCGATCTGCTGCTCCACCAGGAGTTGGATCGCGCGTTCACCGATCTGCGGACCGACCTCAACGCGTCGCTCCGGCCGGAGCTGTCGGAGTTGGCGTCTGTGTTCCTGCGGGACTTGACCAACGATCGCTACTCCGACCTGGAACTCGACGAAGACTACGTCGCCGTCCTGATGGAGGACGGTCAGGCAAAGCCGGTGGTGTCGGGCGGCGAAGAAGACGTGGCCAACCTGGCGCTCAGGCTGGCCATCAGCCAGATGATCGCCGAACGTGCCGGCCAGCCGTTGTCGCTCCTGGTGCTCGACGAGATCTTCGGATCCCTCGACGACGAACGGCGCTCCTCCGTTCTGGAACTGCTGCGCAGTCTGCGGGACCGGTTTCCCCAGGTGGTGCTCATTACCCACATCGAGTCGGTGCGTGAAGGGTTCGACCGGGTCATCCGAGTGGAAGTGGACGAGAAGCTGGGCGTGTCCCGCGTGATCGAGGAAGCCGTTCCCCAGGATCCCGGTGCCGCGGCTTAGCACGGCCATCCGAGGGCCCAGGCCCGCCCGGGTGGAGGACATCCCCGCCATGAACGAGGTGTTCTCCGACTCGTTCACCGACCGCTACCGGCGGGACGGGCTGGTGGGCGTTCGGGTGCCGCAGCTGAATCCGACGGTGTGGCGTTACGCCATCGCAGATGCCGGCGAAGGGGCCATGGTGTGGTACGACGACGATGGTGTGGTGGCCTTCAACATGGTGCACCGTTCCGGCGGCGAGGGCTGGATGGGTCCCCTGGCGGTCAGGCCCGAACATCAGGGACGGGGGTTGGGTAAGAGAATCGTCCAGGCCGGGGTCGAATGGCTCCAGGCCGGCGGCAGCCAGACCATCGGACTGGAGACCATGCCCCGCACGGTCGACAACATCGGGTTCTACAGCGGGCTGGACTTCGTCCCCAGGTATCTGACCGTCAGCCTCGCTTGTGCGCTCCCCTCGGACGGCGTGCCCGCCGAGTGCATGTCCGCTGCCAGCGATCCCGAGAGAGTGCTGGAGGAGTGCCGGTCGCTGACCTCGGAGATTCAGCCGTCCTGCGACTTCACCAGAGAAATCCAGCTTACGGCCGACCTCGGCCTGGGCGACACCAGCCTGGTCCACCGGCACGGTGCGCTGGCTGGATTCGCCTTGTGGCACTCTTCTCCGCTGGCCGAGGGACGGGCCGCGGAAGAGTTGCGGGTGTTGAAGCTGGTGGCGGTGGACTTGGCGGCCTTCGAGGTGCTGATCGAAGGCCTGATGGGCGCCGCGGGGGGCCTGGGCCTCACTGGTCTATCGGTGCGGTGTCAGACGGCGTATCCTGACGCCTACCGATCGTTGGTGCGACACGGGTTCCAGGTGCAGTGGACCGACCTGCGGATGACTCGCACGGGGTACGACGAGCCGATTCCGGCATCGGGCGTGGTGTTTTCCAATTGGGAGATCTGAACCGCTCCCCGGGGTCAGCGAGTCAGGCCCCACCAGCGCACGAACAGGATGGCCGACACACCTAGCAGGGCGTGCACCATGCCGACGCCGACCGGAACGACGAAACCGAACACGATCCAGGCGACGAAGCAGGCGATGCTGACGGCCAGGGTCACGGAATTGCGTAGCATCTGGGCGGTCCAGGTGTATTGTTGACGGCCATTTGATACGCCTCTATCTTAGTCAGGTAAGGCGGTGATGGGGAGCCATCCTATTGAGCCAACATCCGATGACGGGCCCATATTCTCTGGCTGATGTCACGCCCTGCGCGGGTAGGCAGAGGTCAGGGTGAGGGCGCCACGATTGCTCGTCGGGCTTCAATAAACCTCTCCATTGCCGCACGCACAGAGAGCGCCGATCTTACGGAGGTCGGCGCTTTGTGTTAATAGCTTGCCCTGACCCCTGACTCTGACCGCGGTGCCGAATGTCTACAGCCTCCGTAACCCGCCGGGCCCACTTCAACGCCGCGCACCGGCTCCACAATCCGTCGCAGTCGGACGCCTGGAACGAGGCCACTTTCGGCGCGTGCAACAATCCCAATTTCCACGGCCACAACTACGAACTGGATGTGACGGTGCGGGGTCCGATCGACCCCGCCACGGGGTTCGTGGTCGACACGGCCGTGCTGCAGGATCTCATCGACCAGCACGTGGTCGAGCTACTCGACCACAAGAACCTGAACCTCGACGTGGCCTGGTTCGCCGACCGCATTCCCACCGCCGAACACATTGCCGTGTTCTGTTGGGAACAGTTGGCGTCGCGGTTGCCGGCCGGGACCATGGCCAACATACGATTGTGGGAGACTCCCCGGAACTATGTCGACTACGACGGTGGTATCTGAAATGATGTCCCCCACAGACGACTCGTTCGTCGATCACATACGCGAGATGCTCGAAGCACTCGGCGAGGACCCCAACCGCCCGGGGCTCCAGCGGACGCCGGAGCGGGTTGAGAAATCCCTCCGCTGGCTGACGCAGGGGTACCAGCAGACGCTCGAGGGCGTCATCGGCCAGGCGGTGTTCGAGGAGAAGCACGAGAGCATGATCATGGTTAGGGACATCGAACTGTACTCGATGTGCGAACACCACATGCTGCCGTTCTTCGGGCGGGCCCACGTGGCTTACATCCCCAATGGGAAGATCATCGGCCTGTCCAAGTTGCCGCGCATCGTCGACATGTTTGCCCACCGGCTGCAATTGCAGGAACGGCTGACCGACCAGGTGGCCGACGCCATCATGGAGGTGCTCGACCCGAGGGGTGTGGGTGTGGTGATCGAAGCGTCCCACCTGTGCATGATGATGCGCGGGGTGGAAAAACAGAACTCCAAGACGGTCACCAGTGCCGTCAGAGGAGTGTTCCGCGACGACATCAAGACCCGCGAGGAGTTCCTCCGCCTGGTCCACAATTCGCCGTCGTCATGATCGATCTGGCCGGCACCACCGCCGTTGTCACCGGCGCGTCGAGAGGCATCGGCGCGGCGACGGCCGAATTGCTGCGCCGGGCAGGTGCGCGAGTGGCGGGCCTGGCCCGGTCGCTCGAGCCACGGGAGGAAGCCGACCGGTGGGACCTGCCGTGCGATCTGACTGATAGCCCTGCCCTGGAAAGCGCCTGCGGCCAGATCGTGGAACGGTGGGGTGCCCCGGATGTGGTGGTCAACAACGCCGGCCTGTTTCTGTTGCGCCCGTTCGAGGACACCGACGCGGAGGCGTTCGACCGGCAGCTGGCGGCCAACTTGCAAGCCCCCTTCGGCGTGGCCCGGGCGTTCCTGCCTGCCATGAGGCAGGCCGGCCGGGGGACGCTCGTCACCGTGGGCAGCGTGTCCGATCACACGGGCCTCCCGGAGAACGCGGCCTATGCGGCTTCGAAGTACGGGCTGCGAGGGTTGCACGAGGCCTTGTCGGCCGAGTACCGTGGATCGGGCGTGCGCTTCAGCCTGGTGTCGCCGGGACCGACGGACACGAGCATGTGGGATCCGGTCGACCCTGACGCTCGGCCGGGCTTCCTCGCCCGGTCGGACATGCTCCGGCCCGAGGACGTGGCGCAGGCCATCGTGTTCGTGGTCAGCCGGCCGGTTCATGTGCAGATCGACTGGTTGCGGCTGGGACCGGTATCTCCTTCAGCATGAGAGCTTATTGCCCAATGATCAACCGCGTAATGGTGGTGCTGGCCGCCACCGTTGTGGCGAGCCGCCCGGCTCAGGCGCAGAGCCCGCTGCCGGCGCTCCCCGATTCCGCCGGGTGGGGCGTGCATGTGCTGGCCATCGCGCGTGCTCCGGGGGGCGCCGTCTGGGTCGGTACCTACGGCCAGGGGATGTTCCGGCTCGATCCCGGATCCGACACGTGGATCAACATCCGGCAAGACACCAGCGAGAAGTCCATCTCTTGGGACTTCATCCATGCCATCGCCTTCGGGCCGAGGGGACAGGTGTGGTATGGAACCATCGGCAACGGGTGGGGCGTGTCGCTCGACGGCGGGGCCACCTGGCGCAACTGGACGTACGACGACCTGGGGCCGGAGTGGCAGTACGTGGCACCGTCCGGCATCGTGACCCGGGGCGATACCACGTGGGTTGGCACCGCCGACGGGATTCAGGTGACGACGGATGACGGCCGCCGGTGGATAGCGTTGGTGGATTCCACCGGCCCCGCTTCGGCGGGACCGGCCGATACCGCCCTGGTGGTGTTGGGGAACGAGTACGTCCGGCGCATCGCCACCAACCGGCGCGGGCTGGTGGTGTCCACCATGGGCGGGCGTTACCGCTACCAGATCACGCCCACCGGAGAATGGACCAGCCAGACACTGACGTTCGCGCCGTTTCCGCCGCTGGCCGGCCTGGTGATGAATGGCTATCTGGTGAGCGGCACCCAGTGCGGCTTTCGCATGGTCAGGGATACGTTGCCGTGCCTGTCGGGGCAGATGGATGCGTCGGGGACGATGAACCCGGCAAGGGACTCGCTGCCCCTGCGGACCACTTGGTTCCGCCGGCCTATCGCGCTCGACCACAATCCGTTCATCGATCAGACGTACCGCTACGGCTCCACCATGGGCGGCAACTTCCAGGAACATCAGGGCGTGGAGTTCAACAATCCCGACGGTACCCCGGTGCGAGCCATCGGCGCGGGCACGGTGGTGTACGCCGGTCCGGCGGAACGGGGGGCGCTGACGGTGGCCATCAGGCACGACTCGGTCGTGGTGGCCAACGGGCAGCGGTACCGGATCTACTCGACCTACTATCACAACTCCGAGTTGCAGGTCTCGGAAGGCCAGCGCGTGTCACGCGGCCAGACCATCGCCGCCGTCGGCAATACCGGCCGGGCCACCAACGACCACCTGCACCTGGAGATCCACGCGGCGCCCACGGACAGCGTGAACGCCATCGTCGATTCTCTGGAGCGGTTCCCGGCGTACACCACCAATCCCGAGTTGTGGATCGATCCCATCCCCGGCACCGGGGTGATCGCCGGACAGGTGCTCGATGGGGACGGCCAGCCGGTACCCCAAGCCAGAATCTACGGCATCGTGAAACACGACCCGCCCGAAACGCCGTTCTCGTTCGCCGAGACCTACGGCGACCTGGCCAATCCCCATCCGCTCTACCGGGAAAACTTCGCCGTGAGCGACGTTCCCGCGGGGCACTATATCCTGGGGACCGAGATCTACGGGCAGCGGGTGTACCGGGAAGTCACGGTGTATGAAGGCATGCTGAGCTGGGTCGTCTTCAGGCCCTGATCCAGAGGCAGGTCGTGTTCATCGAACTCACCGACGTGTTGCGCTGCCCGGCGGACCATCCCGAACAGTATCTGGTGTTGCTCCCCGAAGAGGTGGTGGACCGTGCGGTGGTGCGCGGCGAGCTGGGCTGTCCCGTGTGCGGAGAGACGTTTCCCATCGAAGACGGGATCGCCCACCTGGGCGGCCCACCGGATATCGCCGGTAGCGTGCCGGCTCTCGACGCCGGGGCGGCATGCGCGTTTCTCGGCCTCACCGGACCCGGCGGCTACGTCGTCCTCGTGGGGGGGGCGGCCCTGCTTGGGGCGGAGCTCGCCACACTACTAGACGGAGTACACTTGGTGGCGCTCAACCCTCCTGCCGGGGTTACCAGCGGGGGGGGCACCGACGTCAGCGTGATCGGCGGCGGCCGGATTCCGCTAAAAGCGGGGTCGGTCCGTGGCGTGGTGCTGGGCGGGGGGTACGGATCGGACCCCGCGTGGCTGGAGGAGGCCCACCGGGTGGTGTTGCCCGGGCTCAGGATCGTCGGTGAGGGTCCCGAGCCGGCCCGCGAAGGCTGGGAAGCCCTGGGGAGCGCCGAGGGCGTGTGGGTGATACGGCGGGGCTAGCCCCCCCCGAGCCGGACTCAGCGCCCGTCGAGGTCGTGGGCGCCACCCTCCGCTTCGGCGTACACCGCTTCGATCTGATCGGCGTAGCGCTGTTCGATCACCCGCCGCTTGACCTTGAGCGTGGGCGTCAGCTCGCCGCTCTCGATGGAGAAGTCCTGGCTGAGCATGACCATCTTCTTCGGCACCTCGAACTGGGCGAGACCGCGCAGGCTCTTCTTGACTTCGGCCTCGACCTTGGCGGCCACCTTGGGATTGGCCACCAGATCGGCGTCGTCGGTGTAACTGAGGCCGGTCTCGTCGGCCCAGGCCCGCAGGACGTCGAACTCGGGCACGACGAGCAAGATGGGGAACTTGCGCCGGTCGCCGAGCATCACCGCATTGAGAACGTAGCGGTTGGTCTTGATGAGCCCTTCGATGGGCTGTGGGGCGATGTTCTTGCCACCGGCGGTGACGATGATGTCTTTCTTGCGGTCGGTGATCTTCAGGAAGCCGTCCGCGTCGAGCAGGCCGATGTCGCCGGTGTGGAACCAGCCGTTATCTTCCAGCGCTTCGGCGGTGGCATCGGGAAGGTGGTAGTAGCCCTTCATGACGTGCGGGCCGCGGGTGAGGATCTCCCCGTCGTCGGCGATCATCACTTCTACGCCGGGGAGCGGCTTGCCGACGGTGCCGATCCGCAGGTTGTCGAAGGTGTTGACCGTGATGATCGGCGACGTTTCCGTAAGGCCGTAGCCTTCCAGGATCGTCAACCCGGCCGAGTAGAAGAACTTGGCGATCTCGGGTGACAACGGCGCGCCTCCCGAGGCAAAGAACCTGAGTTTCCCGCCGGTGCGTGCGCGCAACTTCGAGAACACCAGCTTGTCGGCCACGGCTTTCTTGAGGCCGAGGATGACCGGCACCGGCTCGCCTGCCAGGGCGTAGTCGGCCCACCGCTCGGCCGTGCGCTTGGCCCAGAAGAAGATCCGTTGCTTCAGCTTGGATCCCGACAGGGCGTTTTCCAGCACCCGGGCGTAGATTTTCTCGTACAACCGCGGCACCGATATCACCACCGTCGGGCCCAGCTCGATCATGTTGGGGGAGACCTGCTCGATGCTCTCGGCGTAGTTGATGATGACACCCGCCCGGAGCATGGTGTAGTACCCGGCCATGCGCTCGAAGATGTGCGACAGCGGTAGGAACGAGAGACACTGATCGTCCGGCGAGAGCGACAGCACCTGGAGTCCGGCGACGACGTTGGAGGTCAGGTTGCCATGTGTCAGCATGACCCCCTTGGGCTTCCCGGTGGTCCCGGACGTGTAAATGAGGGTGGCCAAGTCGTCGGGCGTGACCTGCAGGGCTTGTTCCCGGTGGTTGGGGTAGTTTGCCCGGGCCTCCCGGCCCTTGGCCAGCAACTCTTCCATGCCGAACACACCCGGTCCCGTGGCGTTGCTGTCGAAGGCGATGATGTGTTGCAGGTTGGTGAGCTGATCGCGTATCTCGAGGATCTTGTCGAGTTGCTCCCGGTTGGACACGAAAATCGCCACCGCGCCGGAGTCGTTCAGGATGTGGGTGATCTGGCCGGCGGGGAGCGTGGGGTACACCGGAACGTCAGTGCATCGGGCCGTCAGACAGGCGAGGTCCACGATGGCCCATTCGGGTCGGTTTTCCGACAGAATCGCAACCCGGTCACCGGCGTTGATGCCCAAGGCCAGCAGCCCCATGCTGGCGGCCTCGACCTGCTCGAGGAGATCAGCATGGCTGATGTCGACCCAGGTGCCGCCCCGCTTGACGCGCAACGCCACCGGTCTGTCGGAATAGGCATCCATGGCCTGGTAGAACAGTTCGTTCAACGTAGCTGGGGCGCTCACCACGACCTCCCGTGGAATGGCCACCGCGGCGTGGGCACCGCGACGAGCCGGATGTCAGTTCTCGAAACGCACGATGAATAGTTGCCCTGAACCGGGCACGACCTCGGTCCCCTGAAACCGGGTAGCCCGGATCTCGACGACGGCACTATCCGGTGACGGGCGTCCAATGACCCGCCATAGCTGCACTGGGGTGATCGGTGTCCCAGCGCCGCCGGTCGTCACCGTATCGATGAGGACCTGTCCCGTCAACTCGACCGACCGGAGGAAGGGGTCGGGAAAGACGGGATCCACTATCTGGTAGATGATGGTCCCCCCACTAGCGGGTAGGGTATCGCCCAGGTGGTGGCTGTCAAGGCGCGCCACCAGGGCCGGGGTCGAATCCTGTACGGCCGGCACCTGGACGGTGCTGCTGCCCACCAGCACCAGGGTGTCCGGCCGCAGGATGATGGTGAAAGTGATGAAGTTGGAGATCAACGACCCGGACCGGGCCTGCACTCTGCCGGTCCCGACGGAGTCGGCCGTCACCAGGCCGGTGGAATCCACGGTGAGGGTGCTGTCGGGCGCGCGCCACGCGATGGTGGCGGAGACGTCTTCACCGCTGTTGTCCAACGCCCGGGCAATGATCCGTGTGGTATCGCCCACTTGGAGGATCGGTTGGATCGGCGTGAGCAGT
>SMUX01333690.1_pt1 | contig 21923 bp, 21 predicted proteins | sample 2456431 | NCBI WGS metagenome assembly SMUX01 (sample SAMN11095930, study PRJNA526329) | marine sediment metagenome | biome: Marine sediment; feature: Surficial sediment; material: Deep marine sediment; isolation source: Hadal surficial sediment | place: Pacific Ocean | collected 2014-11 | depth... | reverse complement strand
CGCCAGCTCTCCATTTCCATTGACAAAATCAGCGTCATTGAAACCATAGGCAATGCCCAGCTGATCATTTTTAAAATCCTCGGCCTCCTCGCCTGCGAAGCTTCCCGTGATGTAAGGACCGTTCCAACCCGCACCAGCCTGCTTGGCGCCGTCAAAAGCAAAAGCAGGCAGTGCTCCCTTAACCAAAATTTCATCCAGGTTTGCCGGCAACCGCCCGATATCCCCCAAAAAGGCGAAATCAGACCGAACACTACCACGGAGCTTGTCGGGGTTTCCGATCATTGCCTCCTTGAGATTCAGCATCTCATCCCTGGTTCCCTCTTCAGCAGTGACTTGAAAAATCCTCAAGGCTGTAGGGATAGCAATTGCGGCGAGGATTGACAACACCGCGAGGACAACGATCACCTCTACCAGGGTAAACCCTCTGTGACCATTGATGACTTGCATAGTCTTGCTAATAGGATTCAGCGTCTGTCCTTCTGCTTTTGGCTAATGACGGATGGCTGAAAACTAATTGCGCTCCTGTTTGACAAGCACAAACGACTTGTGTCAGGTTTAATCATCACGTGACCTTCGAAAAACAGCAAGGACAGGCTCACCTCAGAATCATCGGTCTCTTTGCGCTCATCGGGCTTGTAACGTCAGTCTTAGTCTTTCTTCGTTACGATTCCCCTTTAGCTATTGACCCGGTCCTAATATTCCTCCTCGTTGCTTATCCCTTCCTGATCGGCACGGCCGTCTATTTTTATCTGCAAAACAAAAAGACCACAGCCACCCTGCAAGAGGAGTATTACATCAAATGGTATCTCCAGAGTTTCGCTAAGGTCTGCCTTACCGAGAATGATATCCAAATAATCCGTGAGGAACTAACCAGCAGTATTCTCCGATTGATCAGACCAGCTCTGCTCAACGTCTACGAGCTGAACCCGGAAACCAATCGGCTTGAGATTGTCCATCAAGGCGGGATCAAAAACCTCCCGGATACAGCCACTCAGGGCTACGCCTTTGGCGAGGGCATCCCCGGATGGGTCATGCAAAACCAAAATACCGTTATTCTCGCAGACATTGCAAAAGAGCAGTATATTCAGATCGATCCCTGGGCTAAGGCCATGGGCTTCCGCTCTTATGCCGCAGTCCCTGTTGCCGTCAGGGGAGAGGCCGTCGGGATCATCGCCATGTACTCCCTGGAACCCGACTTTTTTCACGACTCGAACTTACTTATCACCCAACTTGCGGCTCAACTCTATGGGCTCGGCTTGGCCAGCAGATCCAGTGAATAGCAAACCGCTGAAAGCTAAAAACTATAAACATGAGATACAGGGAGGCCCCACCTTTTGTCCCAGCTTTGTTGGCTTTTCGCCACTCGCTAATCTTTCAATAGTTTCTTTATCGCTGCACCCAACTCCCGGTGCGTGAATGGCTTGGCAATATAATCATCGCAGCCAGCCTGGATGCATTTTTCCCTGTCCCCGGGCAATGCTCGTGCGGTCGCAGCCAGGATAGGAATGTTCTTGGTCTTTGGGTTGTTTCGAATCAAGGCGGTCGCCTCAAGCCCATCCATCTTGGGTAGAGAGATATCCATGAGGATTAAGTCTGGCAGGTAAGTAGAAGACATGTCCACCGCTTTCTGGCCGTTATCTGCAACGGTAGAGTCATAGCCGAGAAACTCAAGCTCTGTCTGGATAATGTCGACGGTTGCTGGATTATCTTCGACTAGCAAAATCTTTCTCTTCATCCGGAGCCTTTCCATCCGAGGTGAGTCAGTTTACCACATCATCACCCTTGAAGCCACCAAAACCCCATGGCCTTAACGGGTAGGCTACAGGTCAATGCGAGGCTTACGTGCCATATCTTCGATGATATCCCTATATTTCTCCGTAACAATTTTCCTTCGCAGTTTAAGCGTCGGAGTCAGCTCCCCCGTTTCCAGTGCAAAATCGTAGGGCAGGATGCGAAAGTCTCTTACCGTATCGAAAGTGGCCAGACTCTTATTTTTCAGGCGAATCCTTTCTCGTACTAGGGATATGACTCGAGGATCAAGCGCGGCCTCTTCCGGGCCGCGCAACTCAATCTCTTCCCGCTCGGCCCACTGCATTAACTGGACTTGATCAAGAGTGATCAAGGCCAGAAGATGGCTGCTGCGATCGCCCAGCACCATCACCTGACTGATTAGGGGATCTGTCTTCAAAAGATTCTCGACCATCTGAGGCGCCACATTTTTGCCCCCCGAGGTCACAATGAGGTCTTTCTTTCGATCCGTAATCCGAAGAAATCCTTCCTGGTCGATTTCGCCTACGTCCCCAGTATAAAACCAACCGTCAGAACCCAGAACCTCCTGTGTACCTTTCGAGTCCCGGTAATAACCTTTAAAGACACTGGGCCCTCGAAGTAAAATCTCCCCGTCTGACGCTATTCGACACTCTACTCCATCTAGCGGCAATCCCACTGTGCCAAACTTGAAGCGGTCTGCTCGATTGACGTGCGACACTGTTGAGGTCTCAGTTAATCCGTATCCCTCAAGAATCTTGATTCCCAGGGAGTGAAAAAATTCGGCAATCTCCGGGGACAGAGGTGCCCCACCAGAAATAGCCCATCGCAAGCGCCCCCCAAAAGACTGGTGAACTTTGGAAAAGACCAAAAGGTAGGCCAAATAACGAGCTACGCCGAGGCTCCACGAAACTCTTATCCCTTTCCTTTCACATCGACTGAACCGTCTGCCAACGGAAATTGCCCAGCGAAATAAAGACCGGCGAAACAGGCCGCCCATCGCGATCCTTGATCTGATCCGGCTGTAGGCATTTTCGTATATCCTCGGAACTGAGAATAAAAGCGTAGGCCTTATGACCAAGAGGTCCCTTGCGACTGTTTCGATAGATCGGGCAAAACCGCAGGTGTACCCCATGGCCACTACCATAAAATGCTCCAAGCGACCGAAGGAATGGGCAAAGGGCAAAAACTGAAGGACGACCTCCTGATCCGATGATGGGATAGCCGACCCTGAGGCCTCAACCATAAAGAGATAATGACCATGAGTGGTGAGCACACCTTTTGGTTCTCCTGATGTCCCGGAGGTATAAATGATAGTGAGTTCATCCTCGGGGCGGAGGGAAGAAACCAGCCGATCGAACAGATCTCCGTTCACCTCGGCGGACCGTCTACCCATCTCCCGCAGCTGATCCAGGGAAAGCACCCTTTGCTCCAGTGCAGAGACGGGGTCTTCCGTCGACTCGATCAAAATCACCTCTTTCAGGTGGCGTAAAGCGGGATGATGGGAGTCTACTTTCGCTATCCGCTCAGCAGTATCCACAAAGAGCACCGTAGATTCGGAATTATCCAGTATACGGCCCACTTCGCCGGCAGTACTTGTGGGATAGAGAGGGACCGTCAAGGCCCCGATGCATATGTTGGCCCAATCAATTAGGCTCCACTCTACTCGATTGGCCGAAAAGATGCCTATCCGATCTCCTTTCTTGACCCCTAGCGAAACCAACCCGAGGGCAATTTCGCGGACTTGGCTTAAGGCTTCTCGCCAACTGTAAGAATACCAGTCATTGCCCCTGGCAAAACGGTAAAGGACCCGATCTCCATACCGATTGACCTGGGATACAAACATCTCGGCCATGCTTTGATAAGACACGCCCAGAGTATATCATAGGAATTGTGATTTATGGAAAATCTCCCTTCATTCAATTGTAAAATGTAGATTGTCGCCACCTGCCGCACCACTGGCGAATGACCAATAGGCATTGACTGTCCACCCAATGAAAGTCATAGGACTAACTGGCGGGATTGCTACGGGTAAGAGCTCAGTAGCATCTCTGCTCCGCGAGTTTGGGGCAAAGATCGTTGACGCCGACCAGATCGCACGCGAAATTGTGCGGCCTGGACAATCCGCATGGCAAGGTATTGTTGACGCCTTCGGACCAAAAATCCTCAAGGCGGACAAAACAATTGATCGAGATAAACTTAGAAAAATCATATTCAAGGACAATGAAGCTAGGAGGATACTCGAGACAATTACCCATCCGCAAATCAGAAGGATGGCCCAAGAGAAGATAAAAAAATTAGCCTCCGAGGGAGCAGGAATTACCGTTTATGAGGCCCCCCTGCTCTACGAGAACAGAGTCCACCTCTGGGTACGCCCCGTGATTCTTGTGGCCTGCGATCTAGAGACTCAAAAAACAAGGCTTCGCGAGAGGGATGGGTTGAGCGTAAAGGAGATTGAACAGCACCTTAAGGCTCAGATGCCGCTAGAGGCAAAGAGACAACTTGCCGACATTATCATCGAGAATATCGGTGATCTAGAAGACCTCCGAAAACAAGTTAAAGAGGTATGGGAAAAGATCACGACTATTTCACACGCTCCAGGTACTTCCCCTCCGACGGGTCCACGCGGACCCGATCGCCAATCTGAATAAAAGGTGGAACCATAATCGTGACTCCGGTTTCAAGCTTAGCTGGCTTGTAGGACGATGTTGCCGTAGCACCCTTCAGCACAGGTTCCGTCTCTACAACCTCAAGTTCCACGAATGACGGCGGATTAATCCCTATCGGCTTTCCCTCAAAAAACTCCATTTCCACGACTTGATTGGGAAGAAGGTAGGACAAGAATTCCCCAAGCTGCTCATCCGTTAACGTGGTTTGCTCATAGTTTTCCGTATCCATAAAATTGTGAATTTCATTCTCCTCATAGAGGTACTGCATCATGCGGGTATCCAAAATGGCCTGCTCAATGCGGTCCTCAGACCGGAACCTATGCTCTGCTCCTAATCCAGTCTTGACATTCTTGAACTTGGTCTGTACCAACCCTCGCTTGTTGCCTGGAGTAATGTGCATAACAGAAGTCACACGGTAAAGGTCCCCATTACGGACAATAATCATCCCCACCCTGAGCTGTGTGGCGCTAATCATCAATCCTCTCCACTTTCGCTAACAATCAAAAACCACTGAAAAATCAGTGTGCGAACGAACCGTCTTTGACAATTTGCGATTTACAATAATCAGGCATAAAGGCCCCGCCAAAGCATTGCCTGAGATACCCGGCGAATCCCGATCATCAGCGCGGCCAGCCGCATATTCACATGCTCCTTCTCGCTCATTCTGAGGACTTCATGAAATGTTCGGGTCAAGATATCCCTGAGCTTCCTGTTTACTTCATCCTCAACCCAAAAGAAGTTTTGCAGATCCTGCACCCACTCAAAATAGGACACGATAACCCCACCCGCATTCGCCAGGATGTCCGGGATGACAAAGATTCCTCTTTCTCTAAGGATCTCATCGGCCTCGAGGGTGGTGGGACCATTGGCTCCCTCGGCCACAAGCCGACAATCTATACTGCCCGCATTATCGGCCGTGATTTGCATCTCACCTGCTGCGGGAATCAGGATGTCGCATTTTAGTTTGAAAAGATCACCACCGGAGATCTTTTCAGCCTCTGAAAATCCCTCTAGCCTCCGGTTCCTTACCTTATATGAGATCAGATCATCGACAGGCAGCCCTTTGTCATTCCGGAATCCGCCGGATCGATCGCTGACAGCTACGATCTTGACTCCCAAGTTGGCCAGATCCCTGGCCGTCACGCTACCCACATTGCCGAAGCCCTGGACAACAGCACTGCACCGCTGGAGGTCAAGTCCTACATGCTTTGCCGCCTCTACAATCGTGTAGACCACCCCTCGACCCGTGGCGTCTCTTCTCCCGAGGGTACCCCCTATGCTTACAGGCTTCCCCGTTACGACACCGGGAACCGCATGACCCTTGTGCTGGCTGTAGGTGTCCATAATCCAAGCCATCACCTGTTCGTCGGTGCCCATGTCCGGGGCAGGTATGTCCACCTCGGGACCGATAAAATCCAAGATCTCGGCCGTGTAGCGCCGAGTCATGCCCTGGATCTCATTGCGGGAAAGCTCTCTGGGATCACAGGTAATTCCCCCTTTGGCCCCACCCAAGGGCAAACCGACCAGGGAGCACTTCCATGTCATCCACATTGCCAGGGCTGAGACCTCTCCCAGATTCACGTCGGGATGGTAGCGTATCCCCCCCTTAAATGGCCCAAGGGTATCGCTATGTTGAACGCGGTAGCCAGTAAAAACCTTGACGCTCCCATCATCCATCCTGGTAGGAACGCTGACAACTAGAGCGCGATCAGGACTCTTCAGCCTTGTGCCAACATTTTCGTCCAGCTTTAATTTTTCAGAGGCAATCTCGAATTGCCTCACGGCCATTTCGCTTGCCGGGCTACGCCACTCAATGATCGCCATAGTTGATAGTTAACAGTTAACAGCCGCTAGCACAAATGTGTAGTCAATCATCAGTAGTCAATGATGGATTTGGGACACCTGACAATTTATCATTCTATCCCGGAGGCCACCTCAATGCGCGGCCTCCCAAGAGGTGAAGATGGATGTGAAAAACGCTCTGACCCGCCCCCTCCCCGCAATTGAGCACCACACGGAATCCATCTTCAGAGATCCCGTGATCCCTGGCCAACTTACTCGCCGCAAAAAGAATATCACCGAATAGTCCCTTGTCTCCCTGCTCTACGTCTAGAAGAGTGGCTATGTGCTTACGAGGGACAATCAACAGATGAACCGGGGCCTTGGGGTTGATGTCCTTAAAAGCCACAACCGAGCTGTCTTGATAGACGATCTCTCCTTTGATCTCCCCACTGATGATACCGCAAAAAAGACAATCAGCCACCTTAGCTCCCTCCTTTCATTCACCGTCAGGTCTGTCAATTTCCAATTGGTTAATGGAAGTATCTATTGTTCGGTTTTACTCCGGGCAAAAGGCAAGAATGTTCCCCTCGTCTATCTTTATAGGAACACTCTGCAAAAACTCCCCCAGGCAAGGACCCCAGATACACTCCCCTGTCGTTGGCTCATACGTAGCTCCATGGTTAGCGCAAACCAGGTGCCGCTTGTCCTCTGTAAAGAATTGATTATCCACCCAGTCCATAGACAGGGAAATATGGCAACACCGATTCACATAAGCAAAAATCTTTTCCTCATAGCCGATCAGAAGGCCTTCAACGGTGTTTCCTTGACAACGCAGCTTGAATTTTTTCGTCGTCCCATGTGGAAGCTCCGCCAACCGGCCAACCACTTTGCCTTTCCTAAACTTCTTCACAGATTCTCTTCAATCAGCCAGATCGGCCAAAAAGGGCAAATCTCCCTTAGGGCAGCTGACCAAGACGTCTCCCTGATCCACTAAGACGGGAAGTCGATATAGAGATAGCCCCTTGCAGGGACCATCGACACAGAGCCCGGTTTCCGGCTGATAAATCGCCCCGTGGGTGAGGCAGATGAGTTGCTTCCCATCTTCAGTAAAAAACTGGTAGCGAACGAAATCCAGGGGAGTAGTCATATGACGGCAGCGATTGATATAAGCATGATACTTCCCCTGGTAATTGATCAGAAAACAATCTAACCGATACTTCTGACAAATCAGCCAAAACTTCTTCACCGAACCCGGGGCCATTTCCTCCACCCGTACTATGACCCTTCCTCCCAATCTGCTCTCCCGTCCCATCCGGGCCTTATCTCGGTTGAAGGAGAACTTACGGATGGTCAGAGCCAACAGGTAGAGACATAAAAACAGGAGAGAAAGATAAATCGTTAGGGTCACTGTGGAACTCGCCAAGTGTTACTCATTATTCGTTGACTCGCTAACTTTTATCCACGAATACACATTGACGAATATGCGAACAACGAACTATTTGGGTTCACTCTTTGTCATTTTCCGAATCCTCCTCACATCCTCTGGAGTCTGCCGTTCTCCGAGACCCATGACCGTTATAAGCTCATTGGCCATCTCCGCCGTCACCTGGTCCTGGAGACTACCCTTGCCATCCGGATCTGCCTTGAGAAAGACCATAATTTTCTCAGGTGAAACACCGGTCTGCTCAAGCCCGCTGAGAAACTCGCCATAACCTACTCGTCCCCGCAGTTCACCAACCCGGACCAGGAGGTTTTTACAGTCCTTGCAAATTTTTGACCAGAGGCCTGCTGGGCCCTTACAGTAACCGCACTGAGCCATAACTACGCATTCTGTATAAAATTCATCTCGATCCCTCCAGAGACCTGCTTAGAATCTTTTGAATGCCGAATGTCAGAGTCTCGTTGGAGGCTACAAGCCCACGGAAAACAGGATCCGGCTGATTAAACCGGAGATCCTTTCCATCCCCATCTACCACAACTCCCCCTGCCTCTTCCACGATCATGACGCCGGCACAGACATCCCATTCATGAATAGTATGAAAAGTCAGCGTCCCATCTCCCTTTCCCCCAGCAACCAGGGCCAATCGATAGGCGATACTCCCAATTTGCTCCAGATGGTACAGATCCGCCAATAAACGAAACTTGCGGCTCGGCTCCGACCGACTCACCAAGAGATGAGCCCCTTTCGCCTCTTCACGTGGAGAGATCCTTATAGCACATTCGTTGAGTGTCGCCCCAGCGTCTCTAACGGCCATAAAAAGCTGGTCCTTCACCGGGTTATACACCACGCCCAGTGCCGGACGCCCCTCAATAACCAGACCGATAGAGACGGCAAACTGAGCAACATGCTGGATGAACTCCTTGGTCCCATCTATAGGATCTATTACCCAAACTCGAGAAGCCTTGAGCCTTTTGAGATCGTCCTGACTCTCCTCCGAGAGCCATCCATCTTCGGGATAACGACCCAGAATGACCTCTTTAATCCTTAGGTTTGCCTCCAAATCCGCAGTGGTTACAGGATGCCCCTTAAACTTTTCCTCTATTCGATAATCCTTTCCGTAAAGGGCCATAATAGCCTCTCCTGCGTCCCTGGCAGCCCTTTCAGCAGTTCTGAGTTCCCCTAAAAGACCGTTCTTGGTATCATTCATCATATTCCTTCCCTAGACATTAAACACCAGACCTTGGAGAATAAACAAGAGTCCCTTGGGGGTATTCATGCGTTACCTCGGTTTCTTCGGTTTCCTGTTGATCCTCACGGGAGAGGGTTTGAGCTTTTTTCCCATCCTCCCTTGGGCCCATTATGTCTTTCCTCTCTTCTGGTACGGCTATATTCTGGTCCTCGACTCCCTTAACTATCGACTGCGAGGCACCTCGCTACTCTCTGATCGGCGACGGGAATTTCTACTCATGCTTCCGATCTCGGCTCTCTATTGGTACGTATTCGAATCGTACAACCTGATAATTGAGAATTGGGTTTATCTCAACACACCAGAGGAAAAGTGGATCGAGATTACAATGAAGTTCGTCTCCTTCGCTACGGTAATCCCAGCCTTCTACGAGACCGCAGATCTCCTGACTGTAATACTGCGGAAAGGTGAAGGACTGAGGGTTCGACCACTCATCCCCTCAAATTGGCGTGGCATCTCGCTCACCCTAGGTCTACTGCTCTCTATTTTACCACTGCTTCTTCCCAAGTTCTTTTTCTGGTCAGTATGGCTTGGCGTCTTCTTCATCATTGACCCTGTCAATGATCGTCTGCGCCGATCCTCGATTCTCAGCGATTGGCATTCGGGGGATCTTAACCGGACGGCTATTTTTCTCGTAGCCGGGTATATCTGCGGTTTTTTCTGGGAGTTTTGGAACTTCTGGGCATACACCAAGTGGATCTACACTGTCCCTATCCCAGAGATGCCCCAGATCTTTGAGATGCCAATACTGGGTTTTTTGGGTTTTGGGCCCTTTGGGCTTGAGACCTTTGCGTTCTGGACCCTGATTTGGAGAGGAGATAAGGACGCCAACTAACCCCGATCCGACAAAAATAATCAAGCCTTATGCCATCCCGAGCTGATGTTGCAAGAGTTGCCGATATATTGATCGTATGTTCGTAAGTGTACTCCGAGTGAGTTGCTGATTCATGGTGCATACAGCTCTTCGCCGCGATCCGATGCCCATCAGGGGAAATTTCCTGAGCTGATTAATATCGGATCGGGGCTAACAGGCTGTCTCTTTGAGACCAATTCCAGGGTTATGAGGAGAAATCTGGAAGGCCGGTTTTTCTCTCCGCTCCCGCCAGAATCATCTCCTCGATGGCACGCTCGGAGTCTCCGGGTTTAAGATCAACTCCACGGATGGCATCTGCGATCAAGACAACTTTGAATCCCTGCTTCAGCGCGTCTAGAACCGTAAATTTCACGCAGTAATCCGTGGCTAGACCCCCCACAAACAGTCTATCCACGCCTCGGTCACCCAACAGATTAGAGAGATTAACTCCCTGGTGATCCCTGCCTTCAAATCCAGAATAACCCTGCTCGTCAGATCTGCTGCCACAGGAGATAATAACCACATCTTCGGACAGCTTTAGATCGGGATGAAACTCCGCCCCCCTGGTCTCCTGGATGCAATGGGGTGGCCACTCGCCGCCGCCGGTAGTAAAGTGTATGGTCTTCTCGGGATGCCAGTCACGCGTTGCAAATATGGGCAGGTTGGCCGCCTTAAATCTCTCGATACAGCGGTTCAGGACGGGAACGACAGAATCCCCCTCGGGAACCGCCAAGGCCCCACCTGCACAGAAATCATTCTGAACATCAATAACGAGAAGGGCATCTCTGTCTTGCACGGTATAAGATTATAGTGAAAGATAAGCCCGTTGCAATGCCATCCGGCTCGGAAAAAAATTATGGCGTTAAAAGCAATCTTTTTTGATGCAGCAGGAACGCTCTTCACCTCGGTGAGACCCGTAGGGGAAAGCTATGCGCTGATGGCGAAAAGGTATGGGATGGAGGTCTCAGGCGCAGAAACGGCTCGTCGTTTTCGAAGCTGCTTTTCCTCGGCCCCGCCCCTCGCTTTTCCTGGGGCAACAGGCGAGCAGATCAAGGAGTTGGAGCGATCCTGGTGGAAGGAGCTGGTGCAAAGAATTTTTGAGCCCTCGGGGCCGTTCGTCCACTTCGACGAGTATTTCTCCGAGCTCTTCGGGTACTTTAGCAAGGCCGACTCTTGGTCGCTTTACGACGATACTATCGAAACGCTTTCAACTTTGCGAAAAAAGAAACTGATTATAGGGGTCATCTCAAACTTTGACTCTCGCCTCTTCGGTATTCTCAATGGGCTCGGCATCTCCTCACATATTGATTCTGTTCATATCTCGAGTCAGGTAGGATACGCTAAGCCTTCAGTGGAGATATTCCAGGCAGCCTTGAGCCACCACCGACTGGGTCCAGAACAGGCCATGTTTGTTGGCGACAGCACTGAAACCGATATCGCCGGAGCTACTAGAGCTGGACTGGCAGCAGTTTTGCTAGACCCCAGCGCTAGAAGGGGAACAGATTCGTTCACGCGAATTGGGAGGCTAAAAGAGGTCCTGTTCCTCGCCAATCGTTCGGGCTAAAAACTGTTCAGGACGCTTGCACCTGACGTGCACCGGGTCAAAATTTGTGTGGCAAATAATTTTCACTAGGAAATCATCGCTGGATGTGAAGTTAGAGACCCCTTCCACTGAAGGGGGTCTATGCCTGGAGGAGTGACCAATGCCGACCATTGACTCAGACACACATGTTTTAGAGAGTGCGCACACTTGGGATTACATGGACGAGGGCGAGCGTGAAATGCGCCCCCAAATCGTAACCCCATCCCACGGAGATGACTTGGGAACAGAATTCTGGTTGATAGACGGGAGACTACACCCGAAGTCACAGAATGTCGGGAAAGACACCCCGGAGGCATCCAGAGAAATGCAGGACATAGAGGCACGCATAAGGCATATGGACGAATTGGAGGTGGATGTGCAGGTCCTCTATCCATCAGTTTTTCTCAGGCCACTCACCAGCAGGCCAGAGGTTGAACTGGCACTGTGCAAAAGCTACAACCGCTGGCTGGCCGATATCTGGAGAAGGGGGGGGAACCGTCTAAGATGGGTAGCCGTTCTACCGCTGCTCAGCATGAAAAGGGCATTAGAGGAATTGAGGACCGCCAGGGAAAACGGGGCGTGCGGGTTATTTATTCGCGGTGTAGAGGGAGAAAGGCGCCTCAGCGATCCCTACTTTTTTCCTCTCTATGAGGAGGCAAGTCGAATGGATCTGCCCGTGTGCGTTCATTCGGCCACGGGAAACTTTGCATTGTATGATTTTTTCGCCAGTGAGTGCGGATTCTCAAAATTCAAACTTGCCGTTGTTGGGGCCTTTCACTCCCTTATCTTTGAGGGTATCCCGGACATGTTCCCAAAGCTCAGGTTCGCCTTTATTGAGGTCAGCTCCCAATGGATTCCCTACGTCATCCACGACCTAGCCATACGGTTCAGGAGGCGCGGAGGGCAACTAAAAAAAGACCTGTTGCGCGAAAACAGGATCTATGTAGCCTGTCAGACGGATGATGATCTCGCGTACATTATTCAATACGCGGGAGAGGACAGTCTGATCATCGGATCAGACTACGGCCACGCGGATACCGCTACTGAAATAGAGGCACTGCGAAAATTAAAACGGGACGACAAGGTGAGCCCAGCAGCTATCAATAAGATTTTAGACCAGAATGCGAGGACCCTTTACAACCTTTGAGGTAGCGACCGACTCTGACTCACCGTCAGGTTCTCTTTCCTTTGTCCTTCAGGTTCAGTGCACGCCAAACGCGCTCGGGCGTTAGCGGAAGGTCGAAAATCCGAACCCCTGTACCCCTTGCCAGGGCGTTGGCGATTGTGGGAGCAACCGAGACAAGCCCCCCTTCGCCCATCCCCCGTACTCCGTACGGTCCCGGACCATCCCGATTCTCAACTAGGAGCGAGTGAAACTCCCTGGGTAAGTCAGAAAAGCCGGGAACACGGTAATCCACAAGATTGGGGTTAACGAGCTGCCCTCCCTCGTAAACCATCTGCTCAAACATCGTGTGCCCGATACCCATCATGGCAGCGCCCTCTTCCTGCCCCACGCACTGAGCTGGGTGGATGGCCATTCCCACGTCCGCCGCCGAGACATAGCGTCGAATAGAGATTTCTCCGGTCTCTCGGTCCACATCGAGCTCTGCGCTTCCCATGCCAATCTCCCAAAATACCGGCAAGGAGCCAGTCACTTCGGGCCCGACATCACCCCTGCCGATCAGCTCTCCCCCCGGACCTCCGAAACGGCGCTCAAGCGCCTCCCGATAAGTCAACTTTGATTCTCCGCAGCAAAGACCTCCGTCCTCCACCCGCACCTGGCTGCGACGCACTCCAAAGACCCGAGCCCCTATTTTAATGAGTTGTTTTTTCAGATCCCGTGCGGCCGTCTGAACCGCAAGACCCATGAGCGTAGTGGAGCGGCTCGAACCTGTGGAGCTATCGTATGGGGTGACGGTGGTGTCCGCCCCGCCCACACGGATGGAATCTAGAGAGAGACTGAGTTCCTCGGCAACGATCTGCGAAAGAACCGTCCTCACTCCCTGCCCCATCTCCGTGCTTCCAGCCAGAACCGTCACGCACCCATCCGCCAGGAGACGGACCATCGCCACCGAGATAGGCATTCCGCCGGCGTTGGTTGCCCCGATAGCAAGCCCCACTGCTGCATTTTTCTTTCTTGATCGCTTTTTCCACTGACTTGCTGAAACCAGCTTCTTGAGTGTTGAGGCAATGTCAGCGTCGATCGCACGCAACTTGGACATAAGCTCTTCGCCCTTCTTGAGGAGATTCTTAAGTCTCAGCTCTGCTGGATCGATCCCCAGGCTGGAAGCGATAATATCCATCTGGGACTCACCGGCGAAGATCGTCTGTGGCGCGCCGATGGCACGAAAAGAACCAGCTGATCCTGCATTGGTATAGACCGCATAGGCATCAGTACGAATGTGGGGAATCCTGTAGGGACCCAAAACCCTGGTGGCCGCACGAATGGCGACCGCGGGTCCGTTATCCGCATAGCCGCCTGTGTCGAGGTAGATTTCTGCCTCGCGGGCGACAAGGGTCCCGTCTCTTTTCACTCCAGTCTTTAACCGGACTCGGACGGCATGCCTACGGACGGTCAGCATCGATTCTGAGACAGAGAGACAAATCCTCACCGGCCTTCTGGCCCTGCGCGCAAGCGCAACCACCAAAGGCTCAATCTTGGTATACGACTTGCTGCCAAATCCGCCGCCCAGATAAGGGATGACTATTCTCACCCTGTCAAGAGGTACGCCAAAAATCCGTGAGAGGTCCCCCCGGACCTGGAAAGGATGCTGAGATGAGGACCAAACAGTTATCCCCTCCTCCTTGAAATCCGCGATTACGGAATGAGGCTCCATGGTATAGTGATAGACCATGGGAAAGGTAAAGCTGTCTTCAAAGATCTCCTCTGCCTCCGCAAAGCCTTTTTCAATGTTACCTTTCTCTACACGCTCATGGCTGCAGATATTATTTTTTGAATTCTCATGGATCAGGGGAGCCCCATGCCGGAGGGCCGCCTCTAGGCCCACGGCCGATGGCAACTCCTCATAATCCACCTTGATCAGGGAGAGTGCCTCTTCAGCTGTTTCCTCATCTTCCGCCGCCACCGCGGCCACAGGCTCTCCAACATAGCGGGCTTTCTGGATCGCAATGACCGGACGCCCATTGTAGTAAGGGTCGGTGTCTGAAATGTCCGCCGAAGTGAGCACTGAAGACACGCCTGGAAATGCCTCCGCTTCCGAGGCGTCAATACTTGCAATTCGGGCATGGGGATAAGGGCTGCGCAGGATTTTGCCGAACAGCATCCCAGGAATGACCAGGTCCCCGGTGAACTTGGCCTTTCCCGTCACCTTGTCTACCCCATCTACCCTGGGAATATTCTGCCCAACGTACCTAAGTTGCCGTTGTTTCATCCTGATACCTTCAAAAAATTACCCGCTCAACTTACCAAGGCACGTACCCTTTGGCAACACGGCAAGGTGCCGATCCTTTCAAAGAGGCTCTCCGTCAAAAAGGTTGGTGAATAGTTCTTCGCAATCTCCTTGCCATATTTCCTAAGACCTAATTTCCTCGGGGGCGGAAGCGCGCACACCGACTGCAGCCGAGGGGGTCTGCCCCGAAGAAAGGGCGACATCCGATACGAACGTTCTCACAGAGAGAAAGCAGGCTAGGTTAGGTACTTACCGATAAAATGTTCAACAGAACGACTTCAACAAAAATTTTCGCGCCAAGACGCCAAGACGGCAAAGAAAAATATTTTCCTATTTCTCCGAACTTGGCGTCCTTTGCGCCTTTGCGCGAGTCATCGTTTATCCGATTCCCTAAACCCAAATTCAACGGAAATGTCAAATATGTTTGGTTTGGTACTTGGGAGCAGACAGGCAGAGGCCCATTGGCTCCCGCTGAGGGCTTCGTCGTGAGCTCCCTTCGGTCCGACCTTCGGCTCCGAGCTCAGGTCGAGGAGCACTCAGGGTCGAGAACAGCCGAACGGGCAGGCCCCCTCGGCTTCCTCTGAGCCCACACTCTTGGCAATAGAGTCTCTCATAGATTGACAGCAAAGCCCCTTGGTGGATATCCTCTGGGTGTCCTCTTGGTTTGATTTCATGAAGATCAAGGATTACTTTGGCAGCGGTCAACTGGTTTTCTCCTTTGAGTTTTTCCCTCCCAAAGACGATGCGGGATACGATTCTCTCTTCAAGACGGTCGCAAACCTGAAAGAGCTCAACCCCACATTTGTATCCGTCACCTATGGGGCCGGAGGGAGCACGCGCAGAAAGACCGTCGAGCTTACCGAACGTATCAAGCGAGAGACCGGAATTGAGGCCATGGCCCACCTCACCTGTGTGGGACACAGCCGGGAAGAAATCTTCGCCGTTTTGGAGGAGCTTGAAACTGCAGGGATTGAGAACATCATGACCCTGCGGGGAGACCCGCCACAGGGAGAGACCGATTTTGTCCCCCATCCGAACGGTTTCCGTCATGCCAATGAGCTGGTGAGCTTTATCCGATCCCAGAAGAGCTTTTGCCTGGGCGTGGCCGGATATCCTGAGGTTCATCCTGAGGCCCCCACCAGAGAGACCGACCTTGCCAATCTCAAAAGAAAGGTCGAGGCAGGAGGCGATTTTATCGTCACGCAGCTATTCTTTGACAAAAGAGATTACTTTGATTTCCTCTCCCGCGCCCGAGCCTTAGGAATTCATGTCCCGATCGTACCGGGAATCATGCCGATCACGAATGTGGCCCAGATCAAACGCTTCACCCAGATGTGCGGGGCTAAAATTCCTAAACCACTTTTAGCTGAGCTGGAAGCCGCCGAGAGTGATAAGGAAAAAGTTGTTCAGATAGGCATTCGGCACGCCACCGACCAGTGTGAGGATCTCTTGCGCGGTGGCGCACCGGGAATTCACTTCTACACGCTTAACAGGTCTCTTTCAGCTCGGACGATTCTGTCCAACCTCGGAGCCCGCCTCGCTATCCCTCAAGCACCTTCCTCCACTTCTCATAAACCTTCTTCTTGAGTTCAGGGCTCGACTCCGCCACAGGAGGAAAGTCTTTCAACCACTCAAAGGGGCGGCACGCATCGATGATCGCACGGGAGTTCAACCCCTTCTTCCCCGGCTGGATGCGCGGATCAAGGGGGCCACTCCAGCAACGGCGAAGGATATCGATCGATTCTACCGGATCCGAACGGGTCGATAGGGCCCAGAGGACATCAAAGGTATTGGTCGGATCAATGTCATCATCGACCACGATGACGTAGCGCCCGAGGTAAGCGCCGGCGTGGACCTGAGAAGCGACCAGGGCAGCCTGTCGAGCGTGACCCGGATAGCGCTGCTTGATAGAGATGATATTCAAGAGCCTGCCCCCACCCGCCTCGTTGCACCACACTCCTTTCACGTCCGGCACGCCGGCCTTTTCCACCTGATCCCAGATCAGAGCCGATTTGACAAAGCACTTGGCCAGAGAGTAGTCCGTAGGTGGTCTCCCCGGCCTTGCAGCGCAAAGGATCGGATTGTTCCGGTGGTAGATATGCTCCACGCGCACCACCGGCTCAGGTCGTGTTGAGCTCGCATAGTATCCGGTCCACTCACCGAACGGGCCCTCTTTCATTACATCCCCCGGATGCATGAAGCCTTCAATGACGATCTCTGAATCTGCAGGAAAGGGGAGCCCTGTGGTCTTTCCTAGAATTACTGGAACGGGGCTTCCCTTCAGCCCACCAGCGTAGTCGAATTCCGAAACTCCGTAATCCACCTCGTTTCCCGAGACCATGAACAGGACCGGGTCCTGACCTACAGAAATGATCACTGGACACGGCTTCCCCATATCAAACCATTTCTGACGTTGGATCTGGCCATGCTTTCCTGGAGAGATATACAGCCCCATACTCTTCTCATCGTGGACCATCCCTCTGTAGCTTCCAAAATTAACCCATCCCTCTTCTGGGTCCTTTGTAATCACAAGACAACCCGTACCGATATAGCGTCCCCCGTCCAGCTCGTGGATAAATGGCACGGGGAACTTGAGCAGGTTGATATCCTTCCCTGAGAGAACGTTTTCTAAAATCGGACCATTCTTCACGACCTCGTGGGGGATCGGCTTATGGGCAGCTAGCTTTTGGCGAAAGGAACGCACCAGGTCTAGGCCCGTCTGATCGAGTGGCAACCCGAGGTTAAGGGCCATTCTCTTAAAAGAGGCGTTCTGAGCAAAGAGAACCCGGTAACCTGCCGGGTAGCCTTTGATCTTATCGAAGAGGACAGCAGGCACTGATCCCTTGCTTTCCCGGGCAATCAGTTCTGCGAGGGTTCCCATCTCCAGATTCCAGTCGACACCATCGATTTTCTTGAGCTCGCCCAGGCTTTCGACGATATCCAACCACTCACGGAGACCCCTGTATGCCGGTGCCTTCCCTGCCTTGACTTCTTTTTCAGCGAATTTTTGTACTTCCAACGCAGCCATTAAATATCTCCTCTCTATTCATTATTCGTCACTTCTAATTCGTACATTCGATAATTCGTCTCTTTGTCTACCCGATCTTACCCATTAGAAGAATAGCGATTACACCATTAGCGAAATCACACCCCCAAGTTCGACTCCTCAATCCCCTCCGTATCTCCAGCGGGGAGACCGTTGCAACTCTGTGGGTCCAGGTGAAGATAAATTTTCTCCCCGGGGGTAATTGGATTGAAAGGATGGGTATGGACACGCAGCAATTGATTTTGGACAACGATATGACAGTGGAAGGCATCTCCCATAAAAACTGCGTCCTTAACGGTCCCTTCCACTAGATTGTCAAGCCCTTGGGGTTTCTTCTTATGGACCTGGATGTGCTCTGGGCGAATCGATATAACGACCGCCTGGCCCTTCTCCAGGCGCGTGGCGGGAACAAAAGAGAGAATCCCTTGATTGGTCTCCAACCGACCAGGATTAGAGTTTCCTCCTAGTTCGAGCACTCGGCCCTCGATGAGATTGGTCAGCCCCAAGAACGTGGCGGTAAACCTCCTCTTGGGTCGAGAATAGAGTTGGTGTGGAGAGCCAACTTCGATCAGCTTTCCCTCGTGCATGACGGCAATCTGATCTGAGATGGCAAGCGCTTCACTCTGATCATGGGTCACATAGATAGTCGTGATGTTGACCCTCCTTTGTAGTGCCTTGATCTCAAAACGCATCTGTTCCCTAAGCTTGGCATCGAGGTTGCTCAGAGGTTCATCCAGGAGCAAGACTTTGGGCTCGTTGATTAGCGCCCGGGCAAAAGCGACCCGTTGCTGCTGACCGCCGGAGAGCTTAGGCGCGGGTCGATCTTCCAAACCGTGCAGGCCCACAACTTTCAGCACCTCTACCACTTTCTTCTTGATCGCTGTCTTGGGTAGACGCTGGATGGTCAGTGGATACGCCACGTTCTCAAACACGGTCATGTGGGGCCAAATGGCGTAGGACTGGAAAACCATTCCTATGGGGCGATGGTTCGGGGGAACATAGGCCCTCTGCGCGGCGCTGTAGACTTTCTTTTCGCTTATACTAATCTCTCCCCCGTCCGGTCTCTCGAGACCAGCAACGCACCTCAGTGTTGTGGTTTTACCACATCCACTGGGACCTAGGAACGTATAGAGAGATCCCTCTGGAACATTTAGAGAGATGCCCTTCAGCACATGGACCCTATCCTTATCCTCACCAAAATACTTCTCCAAGCCCTGGATCTGTACCATGAAAGTCTTGTCTGCCATCGGACCTCCTGAATTTGTTCCCTAAATCACACAGCAGGCTCTAATTATACTGAAGCTATTACTCAATCTCCTAAACCCAACTACTATAATGAATTGAGTTTGCCCTTTATCACAACTGGTTGCTTTTTCATAGCCCCTCCTAGCATTTCACACCCAAGAAGCCAATATTGACAAAGGGATAAAGATCCGATAGATTTCGCTTTGCATAAAGTTTTGCATGATAAATCCATCGCAAAGGGTCTCCTCCTCGGGGGAACCAGAATTAGCAAGATGAAAGGCAACGAAAATCTCTCTGGCCGCGTCTACCACGAGATTAAAAGCCTTATTTTGCGTAATGAAATCATGCCAGGTCAAAAGCTCCATCACCAGGACCTCAGCGACCGTCTTGGAGTAAGTAGAACTCCCGTTCGTGAGGCACTTAGCCGCCTTGTCCAGGAAGGATACGTAAACCTGCTCCCCAACCGGGGTTTTGTCTGTAAAGTGATCGGCATGCAGGAGGCTGAGGAGCTATACGAATTAAGGGAATGCCTGGAAGTATTTTGCGTCGAAAAGGCAATCCTGAAAATCAGTGACGAGAGCCTGGAGAGGCTGCGGCAAAAAATTGACCTCTATGGCCACGATACCCAAAGGCGATTTACCCGGGAACGGTTAATCTACGACCGAGACATCCACCTTGAGATAGCCGAGATCGCCGGTAACAAAACGATTAAAAAAAACCTGGTCCAGGTCTTTGAGCGAATCATCCTTAAGAGAAAGACCGACAGCCTCTACGACCTTGCCCGGGGAGTCAGTGCACACCAGGAGCACTTGAGTCTCGTAGACGCCATGCGCAGGCGACATGTGAGTGAGGCGGTTAAAATAATCCGTAAGCACATCCATGATGGGAAAAGGAACGTGCTTATGGACTTGCGGCAGAGACAGGAGTTCCGCAAGTCACAGGTCATTGATCAGATGACCGAAATTTACTAAATAGTCGATGCTAAATCGTTTACCATCAATGGACCTCCACCACTGCCGATGTTGATCGACTTTTAAATATTTGGCGATATAGCAAAGAAAGGAGCAACGATGAGTGTAGATCTAGTCATTAAAAACGGGTGGGTTGTGACGCCCGAGGAAGAATTCAAGGGTGGTGTCGCCATCAAGGATGAAAAATTTGTGTGTATTGGCACGGACGACACCCTACCCAAGGGAAAGGAAGAGATAGATGCAAAGGGAAAGCATATCCTTCCGGGGATCATCGACGGACACGTCCATTTTAGGGAGCCCGGACTTACTCACAAAGAAGACTTCGGCACAGGATCAACCGCAGCCGTGTGTGGCGGGGTCGTTATGGTCGTGGACATGCCCAACACAATTCCTCCCGTCACGGGTCCAGAGCACGTAGAGGAAAAACAACGACTGGCTGAGAAAAATTCGCTTGTCGATTTCAGTGTTTTGGGCGTCGTGGTCCAAACCAATGCGGATCAGATTATTCCCATGGCAAAGGTCGGCGCCGTTGGCTACAAGATTTTCTTCGGCGAGACGATCGGCAACCTCCCCTTCCCCGATGACGGGGTGTGCACGGATGCCTTCAGGAACATCACCGAATCCAAGCTGCCACTATGCATCCACGCAGAAAACCGACAGATCATGTACCACCACCTGAACAAACTGAAGGCTGAAGGCAAAAATGATCCAATCTACTGGGAATCCTCTCGCCCGAGCATCTGCGAAGCTGAGTCAGTTGCCCATGCTATCTTTTTTGCTGAGACCTTTGGCACCAAGCTCCATGTTTTACACATGAGCTCCAAGGAAGCAGCCTGGATGGTGCGGGATGCCAAGGCGCGAGGAATGAGGATAACTGCCGAGACCGGACCTCACTACCTCCTCCGTGAGTACAAGGATATGGAAAAGGTGGGTTCTCTCCTGAAGATGAATCCTCCGGTTCGGAGTAGAGACCACGGCGAAGTCCTGTGGGACGGCCTCCGGAACGGTTATGTGGACATGATCGCAACCGATCACTCCCCACACACGCTGGAGGAAAAAGGGTCAGATATTTACGGCAAGCTGTTGAAGCCGGCAATCTGGGACTGTATATCCGGCTTTTGTGGCGTGGAAACGGGACCTTCGTTGATCCTTACAGAGGTCAATAAGGGCAGGATAAGTCTGAAGCAGTACGTCAAGCTTACCTCGGAAAACCCAGCAAAAGTGTGGCAGGTCTATCCAAAGAAAGGCGCACTTCGTCTCGGGTCGGATGGGGACATTACCATTGTAGACATGGACAAGGAGGGGGTCATTGACGTTAACAAACTGCACAGCAAGAACAAGCCCTCTCCCTGGCATAATTGGAAAGTGAAAGGCATTCCGGTAGCTACCATTGTCCGAGGCCAAGTCCAGATGCGAGATGGAGAAGTAGTCGGAAAACCGATCGGCCGTATGGTTAAACCCAATCCAACATAAGAGGTGAGGGAGGAAAAAGCCATGATCCCAATATTGACAGGGGAGTTGCCGATTCACGGTAAAAGCAGCTCTTTGGCAAAGCCTGATGCTCATCAGGGAGTATTTCACGAGCGGAATAAATTCGGATCGGGGTTAACTGTTCACTAAATTATGAAGAGACCGGAACCCCTGGAGATCTTCCAGCCAAGCTCGGTCAGAGAGGCCAGCACGATCTTGCATGAGAAAGGCCCCGGTGGGCGTTTCTTTGCCGGCGGAACAGACCTCCTTATTGCCATCAAGGAAAAAGGGCTGGTTCCAAAATATATCGTGGATCTGAAAAGGATACCGGCCCTTTCGGGTATCCGGGAACAACCCGACGGGGGCTTGAGCATTGGCGCCCTGACCACAATGCGAGAACTCGAAACCTCCCCAATCCTATGCCAGCGATATCCGTTTCTT
>SMUX01085856.1_pt1 | contig 21936 bp, 23 predicted proteins | sample 2456431 | NCBI WGS metagenome assembly SMUX01 (sample SAMN11095930, study PRJNA526329) | marine sediment metagenome | biome: Marine sediment; feature: Surficial sediment; material: Deep marine sediment; isolation source: Hadal surficial sediment | place: Pacific Ocean | collected 2014-11 | depth... | reverse complement strand
GGCCCTGGGCCATGAGCATGCCGATGACCTGGTCGTCGGATTGAACCCAGATGTGCCAGATCGAGGCCTCGACCTCCTGGGCGGCGCGCCCGTCGGGCGCCGCCTTGAGCCGGGCGAACAACACTTCGAGCCGCGGATCGTCCTGGTCCGCGGCCGCCGGGCCGGCGTGCAGCGCCGGGCCGAGAACCAGGCCGAGCGTCAAGGCTATTGCGATCATGCGTCTCACAATCATAATCATGCCCCAACGCGGTCCGGCACCCAAGCGAAGACGCCGGTCGCCGCGATCACCTTTTCCGGAGCCATTCGTGAGATACCGGACGCCATGACCGCCAGCGGCTATTTCTCCGCCGACTACGCCGAGGCCCGGGCCCGTTTCGTCGCGGCCGCCCGGGCCGCCGGCGCACGGCTCGAAAGCCACGCCAACCCGGCGCCGGGGCCCGACGGCCTGGCGCTCACCACCGACACCGCCTGGATCGGCCCGCCGAACGCCGAGGCCGTGCTGGTCACGATCTCGGCGACCCACGGTGCCGAGGGCTTCTGCGGCTCGGGCGTCCAGGCCGGCTGGTTCGAGTCCGGGCTCCACCGCGAGCTGCCGCCTGGGCTGGCGCTGTTCGCCATCCATGCGATCAACCCTTCGGGTTTCGCTTGGCTGCGCCGGGTCACCGAGGACAACGTCGACCTCAACCGCAACTTCATCGCCCACGGCGGCGACTACCCGGCGAATGCGGCCTACGACGAGCTACACGCGGCGCTCTGCCCGCGCGACTGGGACGACGCCACCCTCGCCGAATCGAGCCGCACGATCGAGGCCTACCGCGAGGCGCACGGCGCCTGGGCGCTGCAGAAGGCGATCGCCGGCGGTCAGTACAACCACCCCGACGGCATCTTCTACGGCGGCAACGCCGAGACCTGGTCGCGCGGCGCCCTGGTGCGCATCCTGCGCGACGGCCTGGGCGGCGCGCGCCGGGTCGCCGTGATCGACTACCACACCGGGCTCGGCCCGCGCGGCCATGGCGAGCGCATCTGCGTCCACGAGCCGGACTCGGGCGGCCTGGCGCGCGCCGAGGACTGGTACCACGACGACGTCACCTCGCCGTTCCTGGGCTCCTCGGTCTCGACCGAGCTGCACGGCGTCAATGCGCTCGGCATGAAAGAGGCGCTGCCCGAGGCCGAGCTGACCGCGGTCGCGGTCGAATACGGGACCCTGCCGACCGAGCAGGTCAAGCTCGCCCTGCGCGCCGACAACTGGCTGCACCTCCACGGCGAGCTCGGCTCGGCCCAGGGCCGGGCGATCAAGGAGCAGGTGCGCGAGGCTTTCTACCAAGACGCCGACGACTGGAAGGACATGGTCTGGGAGCGCGCCGTCGAAACCCAGCGCCTGGCGATCGCCGGACTGGCGGGCGGGTGAGCGGCACGGCCCGTACTCTTGTCATTCCAGCCGTTGCTGTATTATAATGTTTATTATTATATAAAGCTCCTCTGAAAGGCGGCAACCCCATGTCCAAGCCCTTGAAAATACGCAAGATCGGCACCTCCCTGGGGGTCGTTCTGCCCAAGGAACTGCTGACCGAGCTCGGCGTCGGCGAGGGCGACCTTCTCTATCCGGTACGGACGCCCGACGGTGTGTCGCTAACGCAATACGACCCTGATTTCGAGCAGGCCCTGAAAGCCGGCCGCGAGTTCATGCGCCGCTATCCCAACGCCATGAAGAAGCTGGCGGAAGGTTGATGGAGCCCAAATGGCTCACGGTCCACATGGTCCGGGCTCTGCACGCCGAGGGCGTCGCGCGCTTTGGCGGCTCGGCCGAACTGCGTGATGGGGGCCTGCTGGAGAGCGGTCTGCAACGCGCGAGAAACCTCTATGCCTACGGAGACAATCCCAGCCCTTTCGATCTCGCGGCCGCTGTTTGCGCGGGGATTGTGAAAAACCATCCCTTCGTGGACGGCAACAAGAGGGTGGGCGCCTTGGCCGCCGCCGCGTTCCTCGACCTCAACGGCTACGACTTCCGCCCGCCGGAAGTCGAGGTGGTCACGATGATCGTTGCGCTCGCCGCCGGAGAGATCGACGAGGGCGCCTTGGCCCGGTGGATGACCGAGAATTCGACACTGAAACCGAAATAGTCTGGCGCCCTACTCCGCCGCTTGCGCTGCTCGGGTCCGGGCGCGGGCGGCGTCGAGGTCGAGGCGCTCGAGCGCTTTGGGCAGCGGGCCGCCGGTGGCCCAGTCGAGCAGTTCCACGCCGTGCATCATGGGAATCTTGGTGCCGCCGGCGAGCTGGGTCATGCAGCCGATATTTCCGGTCGCGATCGCATCCGGCGCCAGGCCCTCGATATGGGCCAGCTTGCGGTCGCGCAGGCGCCCGGCGAGTTCCGGCTGCAGCAGGTTGTAGGTGCCGGCCGAGCCGCAGCAGAGATGCCCCTCGGGCACCTCCTTGACGAGGAAGCCGGCGGCCGCGAGCAGCGCCTTGGGCTCGGCGGTGATGTTTTGGCCGTGCTGCAGGGAGCAGGCCGACTGGTAGGCGATGGTCAAGCCGGTCTCGCGAGCCGGCGCGTCCAAGCCGAGCCCGGTCAGGAACTCGGAGACGTCCTGGGCGAGCGCCGAGATCGTGGCCGCCCGCGCCGCCCATGCGCCGTCGTTGCGCAGCATGAAGCCGTAGTCCTTGACCGTGGTGCCGCAGCCCGAGGCGTTGATCACGATGGCATCCAGGCCGGCGCCTTCCGCCTCGCGGGTCCAGGCTGCGACGTTGGCCTCGATCGAGGCCCGCGCGTCGGCCTCACGGCCCAGGTGGTGGGTGAGCGCGCCGCAGCAGCCCGCACCCTCGGCCACCACCACCTCGACCCCGTGGCGGGTCAGCAGCCGCACCGTGGCCTCGTTGATCGAGGGTGCCAACACCTGTTGGGCGCAGCCGGTCAGGAGCGCGACCCGGGCCCGGCGCGTACCTTGAGCGGCGAACACCTGGGGCCGGTCGACGGGCGAGCGGCGCGGGAGGGCGCGCGGCGCCAGCGCCAGCATCGCCCCCAGGCGCCCGGGCAGCAGCTTGGCGAAGGGCCGGCCGAACCAGGCGCCGGCCAGCGCCAGGCGGAAGCGTTTCGGATGCGGCACCAGCCAGGCCAAAAGCGCGCGCAAAGCGCGGTCGAGGAACGGCCGCTGGTGGGTCTGCTCGATCCGGCTGCGCGCCAAATCGACCAGGTGCATGTAGTCGACCCCCGAGGGGCAGGTGGTCATGCACGACAGGCAGGACAGGCAGCGGTCGACGTGGGTGACCAGGCGCGCCGGCGCAGGGCGGTCGCGCTCCAGCATGTCCTTGATCAGATAGATGCGCCCGCGCGGGGAATCGAGCTCGTCGCCGAGCAGCACATAGGTCGGGCAGGTCGCGAGGCAGAAGCCGCAGTGCACGCAGGTGCGCAGGATCTTGTTGGCTTCCGCGATGTCCGGGTCGGCGAGCTGGGCCAGGGTGAAGTTGGTTTGCATGACTGTCGCGCGGTCGCCGCCTAGACGCCCGCGTACATACGGCCCGGGTTGAGTACCCGTTTGGGGTCGAAGCCGTCCTTGACGCGGGTCGTGAGCGCCGCCTTGGCCGGTTCCTGGGGCTGGAACACCGGCACCGCGGCGCGCAGCTCGGCCGGCGCGCGGACCAGCGTTCCGTGGCCGCCGTTTGCCCCCAGGGCCTCGCGTATCCGGGCCGCGCCCGCATCCGCGCCCGCGTCCTCGCCCGGCGGCGCCGGCGCCAGCCAGATCAACCCACCGCCCCAATCATAAAAATATTCGGCGTCGAGCTCGCGCGCGACCGCCGCGACCAGCCGGGCGCCGTCCTGGGGCGCGACCGAAATCCGCCACAGGGGCCGCTCGGGCTGGCCAACGAAGGGTGTCACGTCGCGTAGCTCGCGCCACAGCGCCTCCGAGTTCATGGAATGCAGCTCCTCGCTCTCGGCGAGACCGGCCAGATCCTCACGCAACGCCGCACAGCGGTAGGCGACCGAAGGCCCCGGCCCCTCGATCCGGAGCGCGGTCACCGCGCCGCCGGCCCGGGCGACGTAGGAGACGGCCGAGCGCACAACGATGGCGGCCGGCAGGTGGGCCGCGCCGGAGACCTCGTGGGACGATTGCAGGGCCCGGGTCATGGCGACGCGGGCGCCCGCATCGTCGAGACCGAGCAGCAGCACGGTCCGGGTCTTCTCCGGCGCCGGCATGACCTTGACGGTGACATCGGTCAGAATCGCGAGCGTGCCGTAGGAGCCGGCGAGCAGCTTGCAGAGGTCGTAGCCGGTGACGTTCTTGACCACCCGGCCGCCGCACTTGAAGGCCTCGCCGCGGCCCGAGACCGCGCTCGCGCCGAGGAAATGGTCGCGCGCCGCACCCGCCTTGATGCGCCGCGGTCCGGCCAGGTTGCAGGCCAGCGTGCCGCCGATGCTGCCCTGCCCGGCGCCGGCGCCGAGCAGCGGCCCCAGGTCGCCGGGCTCGAAGGCGAATTGCTGGCGCTCTGCCGCCAGCGTCGCCTCGATCTCGGCCATGGGCGTGCCGGCGCGCGCCGAGAGCACCAACTCCCCGGGCTCGTAGAGCGTGATCCCAGTCAGGCCCGAGAGGTCGATGCCATGGGCCGCCTGCACCGGCCGGCCGAACCCGCGCTTGGTGCCGCGCCCGGCCACCTCGAGCGGCTGCGCCTCGGCCGCCGCCCAGGCGACCGCCTCGACCACCTGATCGGCGTCATCGGGCTTGAAGGTGTTGGTCACGACCTAGAACCGCGGCAGATCCGGGAACGGCAGCTTGCCGCCGCTGATGTGCATGCGGCCGAGCTCGGCGCAGCGGTGCAGCTCGGGGAACACCTTGCCCGGGTTGAGCAGCGATTGGGGGTCGAAGGCGCACTTGACCCGCTGCTGCTGCTTGAGGTCGGCCTCGGAGAACATCACCCCCATGAGGTCGCGCTTCTCGACGCCAACGCCGTGCTCGCCGGTCAGCACGCCACCCACTTCGACGCAGAGCTTGAGGATCTCGGCGCCGAAGCGCTCGGCGCGGTCGAGCTCGTCGGCCTCGTTGGCGTCGTAAAGGATCAGTGGATGGAGATTGCCGTCGCCGGCGTGGAACACGTTGGCCACGCGCAGGCCGTACCTTTCGCTCATCTCGCGCATGCGCGCGAGCACCACCGGCAGCTTGGCGCGCGGGATGGTGCCGTCCATGCAGTAGTAGTCCGGCGAGATGCGCCCGATCGCCGGGAAGGCCGCCTTGCGGCCGGCCCAGAAGGAGTCGCGCTCGGCCTCGCTGGTGGAGACCCGGCTGGTCGTCGCACCGCTGGATTCCGCGATCTCGGAGACCCGCGCGATCAGATAGTCGACCTCGACCCGCGGGCCGTCGAGTTCGACGATCAACAGCGCCTCGACGTCGCGCGGGTAGCCGGCCTGGACGAAGTCGTCGGCGGCGTGGATCGCGAGCCGGTCCATCATCTCCATGCCGCCGGGCACGATGCCGGCGCCGATGATCGCGGCCACGCAGTCCCCGGCCTGCTCGGCGCTCGAGAAGCCGAGCAGGATCGCGCGCGCGGTCTCCGGCTTCTTCAGGAGCCGCACCGTGACCTCGGTGACCACGGCCAAGAGCCCCTCCGATCCAGTCATCAGGCCGAGCAGGTCGTAGCCCTCGGAGTCCAGGTGCTTGCCGCCGATCCGGATCGCAGTGCCGTCGATCAGCAGAATTTCAAGGCCGAGCAGGTTGTTGGTGGTCAGGCCGTATTTGAGGCAGTGCACCCCGCCCGAGTTCTCGGCCACGTTGCCACCGATGGTGCAGGCGATCTGGCTCGAGGGGTCGGGCGCGTAGTAGTAGCCGGCGTGGGCCACCGCGTCGGTGATGCCCAGGTTGGTGACCCCGGGCTGGACCACGGCGCAGCGGTTGTCGAAGTCGACCTCGAGGATGCGGCTGAACTTGGTCATGGCGAGCAGCACCCCGTCGGCCAAGGGCAGCGCGCCACCCGAGAGCGAGGTGCCGGCGCCGCGCGGCACCACCTTGACCCCCGTCTGGTGGCAGTAGGCCAGCACCCGGCTGACCTGCTCGGTGGTCTCGGGCAGGACGGCGATCAGCGGGACTTGGCGGTAGGCGGTCAGGCCGTCGCTCTCGTAGACACGCAGCTCGTCGGTATCGTCGATCACACCCTCGCCGGGCACGATCTCGCGCAGCGCCCGGATGATCTCGGCACGGCGCGAGATGATCCCCTGTTTCGGTTCGGGCATGCGCATGGCGGGACGGCTCCTGGGTCCCCAATCGGGGCCTTCCGGCCGGGTCATTCGGCCGGCTCGCCAAATTGGTAATACCACTTGCGGGCACTATGGACCGCACCAGAATGCGGGTCAACGACGACCTGCGACGCCCGGATGACTGCGCCCGGGTGATGCGTGGCCTGGCAGGCGCGGCCATGCAAAAGCCGCGCTCTCCCCGGGGGCAGAGGCGGCTTGGATTCGAGCGGTGGCGCCGGGGTGGCGCCGGGGTAGCAGTGACGCCCCCCCCTGGAGGGCCCCGGCCGGGATCAGCCCTGGCGCGCCTTGAAGCGCGGGTTGCGCTTGTTGATCACGTAGACGCGGCCCCTGCGGCGCACCACGCGGCAACCTTTGTCCCTCAATTTGGCGGTTTTCAGCGAGTTGACGACCTTCATGGCATGACCTTCTTGCGCGGGCTGTGGAACCGGCCCCCGGGGCGGAAAGCCACGGGAAGGCCGGGAAAATAGGGGCCCGCCCCCGATCTGTCAACCGGGAGCGGCGCCTGGCGGGGCGCGGGCTACCAGTCCGACATCATCAGGCCGGCGTTTTTCTTGAAGGCGTGGATCCGGCAGACCTTGAGGTCGCCGCTATCGATGGCCTGGATGCGGCGGGTCCAGAGCTCGACCTCGTCGACCAGGGTCGGGGCGGTTTCCATGCCGACGCTACCGCTCTTGGTCGATTCGGTATAGTCGGCCCAGCCCTTGATCACCAGGGCGCGGAACGTCTTGGTGATATCCTCGGCGACCCGGATGTCGAGCTTCGCGCCGGCCAGCCCCACCTGGTAGTCCTCGAGCGACCAGGGGCGCGGTTTCTGGGGTTCGTTCTCGATCCAGTTCTCCAGGGTCGGCGAGCGCAGGTGGGTCTTGGCCAGCACGAAATCGGTGAACAGGAACTGGCCCTTGGGCTTCAGCAGGTCCTCGACCGCCTTAAGAAACTTTGGCTTGTCCGCGACAGTGAACAGGAACTCCTTGGAGAATACGCAGTCGACGGAGCCTTGCTTGTGCTCGAAAGTAGCGGGATCGAATGCGTGGATCGGCGCCTTCTCGCCCATCCCGGCCTTGATCGAGAGCGCCATGCCGGCCTCGACCAGGGCCTCGTCGGCCTCGAAACCGGTGACCCAGACGCCGAAATCCCCACACATGATCCGCGCCGCCCCCCCCAGGTGCGCGCCCAGGTCGAGAACCGTCATGGCCGGATCGAGGCCGAAGATCTTGACCATGTTGAGAATGTGGTTGCGCCCGCCCGGGGTGGCGAAACCCTCGCCCCAGACCTTCTGCACCAGGGTCACGCGCGAGGTCTCCCAGCGCTGCTTGGGCGGCTCGTAGTGGACCACGTGTGTGACCTCGGGCCCATCGGCGGGCTCGGCGGCGGGCGCCGGCTCGGTGGGCGTTTCCAGAAGGTCGTAGCCTTCCCACCACGCCGTCAGGCGCTCGCGCAGGGAGAAGGCGCCCCTGTCGTCCTGGGTCGCCTGGTCGGTTTTCGAGTTGGCGACCATGCCGCTCCTTTGGCGGTTCCCACTGGCCACGGTGGTCCGGACCCAGGAAAACCCTACTATTCCATAGTGTTTTGTACCTCCCCTATGGTAAAGCCTACCTTAACACGCCGATACCAAGGACCGTTTGATCATGACCCGGTCCCGGTTCCCTTGCCCTGGGGGGCTGGTATAGGCTCGACCCTGTCGTGACCGTTAAAACCGCGCCCCGGGGCGTTGTCCTGCCTGCCTCCACATACCAATAATCCTCGATATCGACCCATAGAGATCGGGCGGGCCATCGGGCGGGCAGGAGGGAAGCCGCAGGCGACCCTGGTTCCTGGCCGAAAACCCCAACCTGGAAGCATGGGGGGAAGCCGTCTCTGTGAGCCAATATCAACGACCTTTGGTATTACCCCTGTCCCAGCACGTCGTCCGCCACCTGCGCCTGGCGGTTCCGGTGATGCTGTCGCGGGCCGGGCTGATCATCCTGTTTTCGGTCGATTCGATCATGACCGGGCGCGCCGGCACCTCCCAGCTCGCCCACTACGCGATCGCACTGGCCCCGCAGTTGACCCTGCTGGTGCTGGGCATCGGCCTTCTGGTCGGCACCGTCGTGCTGACCGCCCAGGCCGACGGGGCCGGACGGAGCGGCGATTGCGGGCCGATCTGGTCGACCTCGTTGTGGATCGCCGCGGTCCTGGGGAGCCTCGTGGGGGTGGTCTTGCTGTGGGGCGAGCCGATCCTGCTGCTGTTCGGCCAGGGCCCGGACCTGGCCCGCGGCGGCGGCCGGACGTTGACCATGTTCGCCGCGGGCATGCCGGCGGCACTGATGTTCATCGCGACCACCTTCTTCCTGGAGGGCATCGGCCGGCCAACCGCCGGCATGGTGGTGGCGCTTTCGGCCAACCTGCTCAACGCGGCGCTCAACTGGGTGCTGATCGACGGCCATCTGGGGGCGCCGGAGATGGGAGCCGCGGGCGCCGCGCTGGCCACGACGATCACCCGCTGGGCGATGCTGGGGGCGCTCCTGGTCTACGTCCTGTCCATGGCCGGGCGCAGCCGATACGGCATCGGAGTGGCCATCCCGAACCGCTTTGCCGTGGTCCGCAAGGTGTTCCGGATCGGCGCCCCGCTGTCGCTTGCGGTCGGGCTGGAGACCGCCTGCTTCGCCACCGTCGCGACCTTTGCCGGGCGCTTGGGCGAAGTCCCGCTGGCCGGCTATCAGATCGCCCTCAACGTGATCAGCTTCGTGTTCATGCTAGCCATCGGCCTGTCTACCGCTACCTCGGTCCGGGTCGCCAATGCGGTCGGCCGCGCCGATGCGGCGGGCGTGGCCGTGGCCGGCTGGACCGGGCTCGGCCTGGCCGCGCTGCTGACGGTCCCGATCGCGGCCCTGATCCACCTGTTCGGTGGGCCGATCGCGCGGCTCTACAGCAGCGAGGCGGCGGTGCTGGGGATCGCGGTCCCGGCCCTCGCCATCGCCGCCGTCATCGTGCTGGTCGACGGCGCCCAAGCGGTGATCCTGGGCGCGCTCAGGGGCGCGGGCGACGTGATGCTGCCGACGCTCAGCTACGTGGTGGCGTTTTGGGGCCTCACGATACCGCTCGCCTACCTGTTGGGCCTGAACGGGAGCGCCGGGGTCGAGGGATTGCTGTGGGCCCTGTTCGCCGGGCTCTGCTGCGCCCTGGCGCTGCTTGGCTGGCGCTTCGCCGTCGTCTCGCGCCGCCCGGTGCGCCCGGTTTGAACGGGACGCCGGCCAGCCCGGCCCGCGCGGAATCGCGGACGGCGCCCGCGTTTCAAGTCTTTCTTAACCATATTATGGAAATCCTAAGCATCGGTCCAAGCCCAAGGGAAGAAAGGACGCAAGCATGGTGCAGAGGTTCAACGTGAAGGAAGGGCAGCGCTACGCGCAGCGCGTGAGTGTCCAGAAGCGCGCCAGCATCTGGAAGGTCGGGGCCATCCTGGCGACCGATCCCTGCATCCCGCATGCCCGCCTGATCAACGTGGCGGACCCACTGCAGACCAAGACGATTTCCTGCTTTGCCCTGGGCGACCGCGCGTACTACGAACTGATTGCCGAGACCGCCACCGGCATGGGCTGAGGACCGGTCGTCCAGTTCAACCCAGCCGGCCGGCGCTTTACTCGCCGGCGTCCTGCGAAACCGAGCCCGGCTCCTGCCGCGTCTCGATAGCGGCTTCGGCGCGCGCTTCGATGCCCGCCAATTCGGCGCCCAACTCGTAGGCGTAGCCCCAGGCGGCCTCAGCATGAGGACGCACCTTGGACCATCCGTAGACGTCCTCCACCGCCATGGTAAAGGTGGAAGCGGCGATAACGACGGCGCAAAAAACAATAGTCTTCACTATTCTCACTCCCTGTAAAACAAGCTCCATTATACATCATTTGAAAAATATTAATCAAACATTAAAATATTTTGTTAACTATATTTATTTACTATACCTAACTAATATTGTTTCTGTCCATGAATTATCGTGCGCGAAATACATGATTATTACGGCGTATCCCGCAGAAATCAACGCAACCATAAATTCACATTACCGATAATCCTGTTGTCAACCAATCCCATGGCAAAATCGTGTCTAGAACGCGTGAACCCAGCACCATTTGGCGCAGCGGGTTGGCGCTCGTTCGTAAGGGGCAGGTCAAGAGGACACGACGGTTCCGGGCCTTCCTGGCCAGGTTGCTTCGCGACAGCGCCGGCAGCGTGCTCGCCTACACGGCCGTCGCGACGCCCAGGTGCCGCTCAACTGCGGCATCCTGTTGAACTCGGCGAGCGCGAGCGGCCTGTTTCAGAGCGGCGCCGGCTGCATCCAGACCAGCCTCATCAAGGTGGTCGGCGGTTACACCATGGCCTGCGCCGACCCCTGCCCCCTGGCCGGGGTGAAAGCCTTCCCCGATCCCCAGGCGGCGCTGCCAGCGCCGGATTACGGAGCTTGCGGCGACTCGGCCAACATCACGATCAACGGCGGCCAGACCGGGACGCTGACGCCAGGCACCTCCTGCAGCAAAATTTGGGTTTCGGCCAATGCCACGCTCGAATTCGATCCAGGGCTCTACGTGCGCGACGGCGCCGGCCTCGACGTCAGCGGCCTGGGCATCATCACCGGCAGCGATCGCAGCTTTTACCTCACCCAGAACTCCGGGGTGCCCGACGCGATCACCATCAGCGGCGGAGCCACGATCATGCTCAGCGCCAATGCCGGCGGGCCGCTGCCTGGAATCCTGTTCTACCACGACCGGGGTTCGACCGGGAACGTGACCCACCGTTTCACCGGCGACTCCAACATGGAACTGAGTGGGGGGCTCTACTTCCCGAGCCAGACCATTCATTTCTCCGGCGGTTCGAACCCGACCGACTCCCAGGCCATGATCATCGCCGATACCGTGGAGTTCACCGGCAGCACTGTGGTCGACTTCGACGACGTCACCACCGCCAACCCCCTGCTCGCCCAAGCGACCCTCCGGGAGGAGTCCTCCGGCGCGCGCTATCGGAGCGGACAGGCCGTGCCGATAGAGTGCGATCGTTTCAAATCGAATCGATTCGAAACGTGAATCGCCCTTTAATTCACGTCGTCCGGGGCATATTCACGGCCTAAATCGTTTCGATCCGAGACGATAAAACCCTACGCGGATTTGCCCAGCGCCTTGACCATCTCGAACAAGCGCTTGCGGACCAGGGGGCTTTCGATCTTGTAGTAGGCGCGCACCAGCTCCAAGGTTTCCCGCTTGCTGACAATGTCCGGATCGAACGCCTCGGCGCCGTCGGACGCGCCGCGCGACGCTCCGCCGGACTTGGGCGCGAGCTCCTTGGGCATCTCGTCGAAGAAAAAATTTACCGGAACTTCGAGGACACGGGCCAGATCATAGAGCCGGCTCGAGCCGATCCGATTCACCCCACGTTCGTATTTCTGCACCTGCTGGAAGGTCAAACCGATGGCCTGCCCCAACCCGGTTTGGGTCATTCCAAGCAGGGTTCGCCGCAACCGCACCCTAGTGCCGACATGGACGTCCACAGGATTGGGCGCCCTAACTGACTGATCCATATTCGAGTTTTCCTTACCTTGTTCGTTGTTGTCCCGCTATCCGCAACCCTATGTTGCACTATAGCAAGAAAAAGGCTGTTAGCGATGTAAAGTTTCGCAACTATCCGACGAAAATTGGCCGATTCGCCATCAAAAAACAACAGGATCAAAACCTTATACCCAAGGAGCGCCTGCAACCGCGACTGAGTGATGGGCCGTCGCTCCCGACCCCGGCTAGCCGCCGGCGATCTGGGGCATCAGATGGACCTCGGCGCCCGGCGGGATGGGCTCGAACAGGGCGTCCTGAAAGATCTCGCCGTCGATGGCGACCGCCACGCCCTCCTCGAGGTGCGGCGCGATCCCCGGATAGCGCGCATCGAGCGCCCGGAACAGCTGGCCGATGGTGCCGGCTTCCAACTCGATCTCGCTCGCGCCGCCCACCAGGCGCCGCAGATTTCCGGTCAGCACCACCCGGATCATGGCATGTACCCTCTCCTGCGCCCTCCCGCCTGCGCCTCGAATTCCGGCGCCATCGGCATGTCCCTACTCGGCCGCCGCCGCCATCTCGTCGATCGCCTTGAGCACCCGCGGCGGCGACATCGGCAGCTCGGTGAAGCGGATGCCGAGCGCGTTCTCGATGGCATTGGCGATCGCCGCCATCGGCGGGATGATCGGAGTCTCGCCGACCCCGCGCACGCCATAGGGATGGCGCGGGTTGGGCACCTCGACGATGACCGTGTCGATCATGGGCACATCGGAGGCGACCGGGATGCGGTAGTCGAGAAAGCCCGCGTTCTCGAGCTTCCCGTCGGCGCCATAGATGTACTCCTCGTTGAGCGCCCAGCCGATGCCCTGCACCGCGCCGCCCTGGAACTGGCCCTCGACGTAGGAGGGATGGATCGCCTTGCCGGCATCCTGCAGCACGGTGTAGCGCAGCACCGTGACCCGGCCGGTCTCCCGGTCGACCTCGACGTCGACCAGGTGGGTGCCGAAGCTGGGGGCCGCGCCTTGCGCGTTGATCTGGGCGTGGCCGACGACCGGCCCGCCGGTCTTGCCGGCCTTTGCGGCGATCGCGGCCAGGGACATGGGCTCGAAGTCGCCGGCATTGGCGCCGGCCGGCTTGGCGTAGCCGTCCTCCCACTCCACCGCGTCGGCGGGGATCTCCCAGATCTTGGCGGCCCGCTCGCAGAGCTGTCGGACCACGTCGCGCGCCGCGTCGATCACCGCCAGGCCGCTGGAGAAGGTGGTCCGGCTGCCGCCGGTCAGGAAGGTGTAGCCGAGGGAGGCGGTGTCGGCGATGATCGGCCGCACCTGGTCCAACTCGATGCCGAGCTCCTCGGCCGCCATCATACACAGCGAGGCGCGCGAGCCGCCGATGTCCGGGGTACCCACGGTCAGCGCCGCGGTGCCGTCCTCGTTGACGATCAGCGAGGCACAGGTCTCGCCGCCGATGTTGAACCAGAACCCGGAGGCGACCCCGCGGCCCTGGTTGGGACCGAGCGCCGCCTGATAGTGCGGGTGCGCCTTGGCCTGCTCCAGGCTCTCGATCAGTCCGATCGGGCCGAATTTCGGCCCGTAGGCGGCCCGGGTACCCTCCTTGGCGGCGTTGGCGAGGCGCAGGTCGATCGGGTCGATGCCGAGCTTCTTGGCCAGCTCGTCGATCACGCATTCGACCGCGTATTCCGAGATCGGCGCGCCCGGCGCCCGGTAAGCCGCCACCTTGGGGCGGTTGGTCACCACGTCCCAGCCCACGACCTTGACGTTCTCCAGGTCGTAGGGCGCAAAGGCGCACATTGCGCCCGGTTGCACCGGCGAACCCGGAAAGGCGCCGGCCTGGTAGACCAGCTCCGCTTGGCCGGCGGTGATCTTGCCGTCCTTGGTGGCGCCGACCTTGATCTTCATATGGGCGCCCGAGGTCGGCCCGGAGGCGCGGAACACCTCGTCGCGGCTCATCACCATCTTGACCGGCTGGCAGGCCTTGCGCGACAGCCCGAGCGCGAGCGGCTCGAGGTAGACCACGGTCTTGCCACCGAAGCCGCCGCCGATCTCGGAAGCGGTCACGCGGATCTTGGAGATGTCCATGTCCAGGAGGCGCGCGCAGTGGGCGCGCGCCACATAATGGCCCTGCGTGGTGGTCCAGAGCTCGGCCTGGCCATCCTCGGAGACGCTGGCGACGCAGGCATGGGGCTCGATGTAGGCCTGGTGCACCGGTTGGGTATCGAACGCGCGCTCGATCACAACGTCGGCAGCGGCGAAGCCGGCCTCGACGTCGCCGATGGTGAACTCGACGCGTTTGGCCACGTTGGAGGGCTCGGTCGGCGCCGGGTCGACTCCATCGGTGATCATGTCCTCGTGCAGCAGCGGCGCGTCCGGTTTCATCGCCTCGACCGCGTCGATGACGTGGGGCAGCGGCTGGTAATCGATCGCGATCAGCTTGAGCGCCTGTTTGGCGATGGCGTTGCTGGTCGCCGCCACGGCCGCGACCGCATGGCCTTCGTACAGCGCCTTCTCGCGCGCCATGACGTTGCGCACGATATCGCGGTAGTTGACCATCATCTCGCCGGCGGGCACGAACTCCGACGACCGGTCCTCGAAATCGTCCCGCGTCAGTACCGCCTTGACGCCCGGCAGGGCCTCGGCCTTCGAGGTGTCGATCGACTTGATGAGGGCATGGGGATGGGGGCTGCGCAGCACCTTGCCGATCAGCATGCCCGGCACGTAGAGGTCGGCGCCGAACTTGGCCCGCCCGGTCACCTTGTCGACCCCATCGGGCCGCGGTGGCCGGGTGCCGACCCACTTCAGTTTCTTGTCGCCCGCGACATAGCCGGTGTCGGCGCCGGCGTCGATATCGTTCGCCATGGTCAGCTCCCTCTCATGTCGGCGGCCGCGTCGAGCACGGCCCGGACGATCTTGTCGTAGCCGGTGCAACGGCACAGGTTGCCGGCCAGCCAGTAGCGCACTTCGGTCTCGCTCGGGTCCGGGTTCCTGTCCAACAACGCCTTGGCGGCGACCAGAATGCCCGGCGTGCAGACACCGCACTGCAGCGCCGCGTGCTCGATGAACTTGCTCTGCAGCGGATGCAGCACGTCGCCATGGGCCATGGCCTCGATGGTCTCGACCGCGCGGCCGCCCAACTCCGCGCCCAGCACCAGGCAGGCGCAGACCAGGCGGCCGTCGAGCAGCACACTGCAGGCGCCGCAGTCGCCCGAGGAACAGCCCTCCTTGCTGCCGGTCAGCCCCAGCCCGTCGCGCAACACGTCGAGCAGGGTCTCCTCCGGCTCGCAGAGGAACTCGACCGCGTCCCCGTTAACGGTCGTCGATATGTGAATCTTTGGCATTAATTCCGTTCCGCCCTTTCGGCTGCGATCAGGGCCGCGCGCCGCGCCAGCACGCCGGCCACCTTGATCCGATATTCCTTGGTGCCGCGCTTGTCGTCGATCGGCCGGCAGGCGCCGCTCGCGGCCGCCGCCAAACGCTCCAGCGCCGCCTCGTCGAGTGTCGTGCCGACCAGCGCCGCGGCCGCCTCCGGCACCAGGAGCACGCGCGCCGCCACCGCGCCGAGCGCGACCCGCGCCGCGCTGCAGACGCCACTCTCGTCCAAGGTCAGGCTGACCCCGGCGCCGACCACCGCGATGTCCATCTCGGTGCGCGGGATGAAACGCAAGTACGCGTCGCTGGAGCGCGCCGGCCGCGCCGGCAGCAAGACCGAAACCACGATCTCGCCCTTGGCGAGCGAGGTCTTCCCGGGGCCGATGGCGATCTCCTCGACCGGCACCTCGCGCAGGCCTCCCGGTCCCGCGACTCGGGCCACCGCCTCGGCCGCGATCATCGCCGGCACGCTGTCGGCCGCCGGCGAGGCGTTGCACAGGTTGCCGCCCAGGCTGGCGCGGCCCTGTATCTGGGTCGAGCCGATCAGCTCGACCGCCTCGACCACGCCGGGCCACAGCGCCTTGACCTCCGGGTGCTCGCCCAACTCGGCGCCGCTTACCGCAGCGCCGACGCGGAAGCCGCCGTCCTCGGCGACGATGCTCCGGAGTTCCGGTATCCGCTTCAGATCGACCACCAGTTCGGGGGCGATCATCTCGGCGCGTAGCTGCACCAGGAGGTCGGTGCCGCCGGCCAGCGCCCGCACCTCGCCGTGCGCCCCGGCAAACAGAGCCACCGCCCCATCGATCGTATCCGGGGCCTCGTAACGCATCTCGTTCATGAATTTCCTTTTCCTACCCGCTTCGCAAGTCGCGACCCCTGCAAGCGCCATTTTGGCAACACTGCAACGCCCGCGTCGGCAATGCCGTGGTGGCTCCCATTTCTCGCCTCTATGTAAGGCCCAGAGGCCCCGGCGAAAAGGAAAGATCGCACCGGTTTGTATGCTTACAAACGGATTCTGCGGTTCCCACCAAACCGAGGGGCGCGCGGTCAGCGGCGCCGCGCCACGCCACGCCACCTTGCCGCGCCTGCCCGCGGCTGGTTCACTGGCGCCGGCGGTGTTCGATCCGGAGAGGTGGCGATGATGAGCGAACGAATCGGCTTTATCGGCCTCGGCCGCATGGGCCGGCCGATGGCGGCGAACCTGCAACGCAAGGGCTTCCAGCTCACGGTCTTCGACCTCAACGAGACCCCGATGGACATCCTGGCCCAACTTGGCGCCGCCAAGACGGCCTCGGTCGCCGAGGTGGTGGAGAACGCCGACATCGTGATCACCATGCTGCCCGGCTCGCCCGAGGTCGAGGCGGTGGCCCTGGGCCCCGGTGGCATCCTGGCCCACGGCCAGGCCGGCATGCTGATCATGGACATGAGCACGGTCGACCCGGCGAGCACCGACAAGCTGGCGGCCGCCGCCGGTGACGCGGGCCTGAGCCTGGTCGATGCCCCCGTCGGCCGCCTGGCCAGCCACGCCGATGACGGCGAGAGCCTGTTCATGGTCGGCGCCGCGGACGCCGACTACGACCGCGTGCGGCCGCTGCTCGAGGCCATGGGCACCACCATCCACCACTGCGGTGCACCCGGGACCGGTATCCGGACCAAGCTGATCAACAATTTCCTGGCCATCGCCTCGTGCCAGATGAACGCCGAGGCGCTGGCGCTGGCCAGCCGCTTCGGGCTCGACCTGGCCACCACGCTGAAGGTGATCCACGGCACCACGGCGACCAACGGGCAGCTCAAGATCAATTACGCCACCAAGGTGCTGAGCGGGGACATTGAGCCCGGCTTCACCATCGATCTGGCTCACAAGGATTTGTCGCTCGTGCTGGACGCGGCGAACGCCGCCAAGGTGCCGCTGCCGATCGGCGCCGCGGCCCGGGAGAGCCTGAGCCTGGCGCGCGCGACCGACTACCACGCCAAGGATTTTTCGGCACTGCTCGACCACTGGTGCGAGCGCGCCGGGATCGAGAAGCCGCGGCTCTGAACAAGCCCCGCGGCCGTGAAAAAGCGCGGGCCAGCCAGGTTTCGTGGGGACAAATAGTAACAATTTTAACTAAATTGCTTTCATTATTATTATTTCATTAATAATGAAGAAACCATTGCTTGACATTCCTCAATAATATGTTAATATCTTTTCAACATTACCTAAATCTTTATGAACTCTCATTAGAGGAGATTCGGCGTGCTGCAGGCCTTCCTGAAGGACGATTCCGGCGCCACCACGATCGAGTACGGATTCATCGCCGGCTTGGTCTCGATCGCGATCCTGGCCGCGGTCATGAGTCTGGGCGACTCCGTGACCCAGGCCTATGACCAGGTCAACGACGCCATGGCGGTCGCCGCCGGCACGCCGGCCGCCGAGACGCCGGGCGACGGCCTCGCGCTCGAGCCGGTCCTCGACCCGGTCGCCATCGCCATTCAGTGATCCGCGCGCCGCGCGCTCTCCGGCCTCGAAAATTTCTGCAAGAAAATGGTGGGCGCACGTGGGATTGAACCACGGACCTCCTCGATGTCAACGAGGCGCTCTCCCGCTGAGCTATGCGCCCTGCAACGCGCGCCCTTGCGGCCCGCGCGCCCGCGTGTCTGGCGGACTTCTGGCCAAGTAGCACCATAACCCGGGATTTTCAAGACCAGTGGGCCGCGATGGCCGCGTTCCGGGGCGCTTTCGGATGCCGGTTCAGGAGGCCTGGAGCATGACGTCGACCTGATCGACCAGGTCGCGCAGGTGGAACGGCTTGGACAGCACCCGGGCGTCCTTGGGGCTCTGCTCCCGGGCGCGCAGTGCGACCGCCGCAAAGCCGGTGATGAACATGACCTTGATGCCGGGCTGCTTCTTGGTGGCGCGGCGCGCCAGCTCGATGCCGTCGAGCCCGGGCATGACCACATCGGCGAGCAGCAGGTCGAAGGGCAGCTCGGAGAGCTGGGCCAGCGCATCCAGGCCATCGCCGACCGGCACCACCTCGTAGCCGGCCCGGCGCAGGGCCCTGGCCAGGAACTCGCGCATGGAGTCGTCGTCTTCCGCCAGCAGGATCTGCGCCATCAGCCCATGTCTTCCCAGAACGTCCCTCCGCCCGGCGCCCGGATCGCGGCGCCGGAACCGGACTATACCCTATGAAGCTTTATCTAAAATAGTGATTAACAAAGTCCGAAACGAGGCCGATTTAGGCCCTTTTGCGTGGGCCAGGCCCTGCGGCGACCGGGGTTTCGACCGGGCCCGGGGCCGAGAAAGACCGATGACAGGCACGCCGCTTTCTTTTAAGAACGTAAGGTAATGGATGCCCTGCCCAGCATGGACGCCCCGCCCGGCATGGAACCGGAGCCGAACTTGGACCCGGAGACAGCGGCCGATGCCAACGGCGCCTCCCACGAGGTGGTCGCGCCGGTGCGTCAGATTCTGCCGCTGGTGTTCGCCTCGCCACACAGCGGCTGCGACTACCCGCAAGCCTTCCTGGACGCCTCGCGCCTGGACCCGCTCGCGCTCAGGCGCTCGGAGGACAGCTTCGTCGACGAGATCTTCGAGGCCGCGCCCCGGCTCGGCGCGCCGCTGATCCGGGCCCTGTTCCCGCGCGCTTTCGTCGATGCCAACCGCGAGCCCTTCGAGCTCGACCCGGCGATGTTCGAGGACGAACTTCCGGCCTACGCCAACACCCGCTCGCCGCGGGTCGCCGCCGGGCTCGGCACGATCGCCCGCGTGGTCGCCAACGGCGCCGATATCTATGGCGCCAAGCTCGACTTCACCGAGGCCCTGGGGCGCATCCGCCGCCACTACTGGCCCTACCACAAAAGCCTGAGCGAGCTGGTCGAGCGCACCAAGGCAAGCTTCGGCGCCTGCATCCTGGTCGACTGCCACTCCATGCCCTCGACCGGCGGGCCCTCGACTGGTGGCCTGGGCGACCAGGACGCCGGGGCCAAGCGGGTCGACTTCGTGCTCGGCGACTGCCACGGCACCTCCTGCGCGCCGGCGGTGGTCGAGACGGTCCAGGCCTCGCTTCGCGAGCTCGGCTATCACGTGGCCCGCAACCGGCCTTATTCGGGCGGCTTCGTGACCCGCCACTACGGCAAGCCCGAAGCCGGCGTGCACAGCCTGCAGATCGAGGTCAACCGCTTCCTCTACATGGATGAGTCCTTAATCCGCCGGAGCGCCGGACTGTCCCGGCTCGCGCGCGACATGCGGAACGTGATCGCCGCGCTCGGCAAGCTCGACCCGGAAACGATGCGGGCCTGATGCCAAGCATCACGATCCGGGACGCGCGTCCCGATGACCTGCCGCGCGTCCAGGAGATCTACGCCCACCACGTGCGGCACGGCCTCGCCTCCTTCGAGGAGGCGCCGCCCGACCTTGCGGAGATGACCCGCCGCTTCGAGACGACCCGGGCCAGCGGGCTGCCCTACCTGGCCGCCGAGGCGGCGCCGGCCCAGGAGGGTCAGGCGCCTGAACTCCTGGGTTACGCCTACGCCGGCCCGTACCGGTCGCGCCCGGCCTACCGCTTCTCGGTCGAGAACTCGGTCTACGTGGCGCCCGGGCTGGAGCGCCGCGGCGTCGGGCGCGCCTTGCTCGAGGCGTTGATCGCGCGCTGCACCGCGCTCGGCCTGCGCCAGATGATCGCGGTGGTCGGCGACAGCGGCCACCTGCCCTCGATCGCGTTCCACGAATCCCTCGGCTTCACCCGGATCGGCACGCTGCGCGCGGTCGGCTTCAAGTTCGGGCGCTGGGTCGACAGCGTGATCCTGCAGCGCGCGCTCGGCGGCGGCGGCGAGACCCCGCCCGACGAAGGAACTTGAGCGCGAAAATGATCGGGCCGCGCGAAGCCGCACGGCCCGGAGTTTAGGGAGGAAACGCCCGAAGGGGGCGCCGCGGCAACCGCGGACGGGCGTCCGATCGCTTGCCGCAGTGCAGGATATGGGTCGCCGTCCGCGGTTACGCAACACCCGGACCTAGGCAAGTCTTGTGAGCCGCCTGTTGCGGTGCAAAAATGCCGCTGCGGGCCCCACCCCCGGGACGAGAGGCCTCACGCAGGCCCCACGCAAACCCACATCAGAGCCACAGAGGAACGTGCATGTTCAAAGCGATTCTGCTGGAAGAGCGCGACGGCAAAGTCGAGGCCACGCTGCAGGAACTGGAGGCGGCGCGCCTGCCCGCCTTCGAGGGCGAGGGCGGCGTCACCGTCGCGATCGAATACACCACGCTCAACTACAAGGACGGCATGATCCTGAACGGCATCGGCCGGCTGGTGCGCAACTACCCCCACGTGCCCGGCATCGACTTCGCCGGCACGGTGGCGGCCAGCGACCACCCGGACTACCGGCCCGGCGACCAGGTGATCCTGACCGGCTGGCGGGTCGGCGAGGCGACCTGGGGCGGCCACGCCGAGCAAGCGCGGGTCAAGGGCGACTGGCTGGTGCCGCTGCCCGAGGGCCTGACCAGCAAGCGCGCCATGGCGCTGGGCACCGCCGGCTTCACCGCCATGCTGGCGGTGATGGCGCTCGAGGACCACGGCGTGACCCCGGATTCCGGCGAGGTGCTGGTGACCGGCGCGGCCGGCGGCGTCGGCTCGGTCGCGACCGCGATGCTGGCCCGGCTCGGCTACCGGGTGACCGCCTCGACCGGGCGCGCCGAGACCCACGACTATCTGACCGGCCTCGGCGCCCAAACCCTGATCGACCGCGCCGAGCTGAGCGAGCCCTCCAAGCGGCCGCTCGAATCCCAGCGCTGGGCCGGCTGCGTCGATTGCGTCGGCGGCACCACCCTTGCCCGCGTGCTGGCCCAGACCCGGCTGCACGGCTCGGTCGCCGCGGTCGGCAATGCCGGCGGCATCAAGCTGGAGGCCACGGTGCTGCCGTTCCTGCTGCGCGGGATCAACCTCCTCGGCATCGACTCGGGGGCCTGCCCGACCCCACGCCGCCGCCAGGCCTGGGCGCGGCTCGCCAGCGAGTTGCCCATGGACCAGCTCGACGCCATGACCTCGGAGGCGGTGCTCGCCAAGCTCCCCGACCTCGCCAAGCAGATCCTCAAAGGCCAGGTGCGGGGGCGCTTGGTGGTGGATGTGAACGGGTGAGGACAGCCCTGCCCCGTTCCTCTAGACTGGCCGCCGCAACCGCCCGGAGGAACCCATGACCGCCACCTTTACCGCCGCCTGTATCCAGAACGAGGGGCTCGCCGACATGGACGCGAGCGTGGCGGCCGCGACCGATTTGGTGCGGGCGGCGCGCGGGGACGGGGCGGAGCTGATCTGCCTGCCGGAGTATTTCGCCTGCTACAAGGCGGCGGAGACCGAGGTCATCGTCGGGCCCCAGGCCGAGCCGGCCCATCCGGCGCTGGCCCAGTTCCGGGCGCTCGCCGCCGAGCTGGGCGCCTGGCTGCTGCTCGGCTCGCTGGCGATCACCGCCGGGCCGGGCAAGATCTTCAACCGCTCCTACCTTCTCACCCCCGCGGGCGCCATCGCCGCGCGCTACGACAAGGTGCATCTCTTCGACGTCGACCTCGCGGGCGGCGAGAGCTACCGGGAATCGGCGCTGATCGAGCCCGGCGCGCAAGCGACCCTCGCCGCCACGCCCTGGGCCACCCTGGGGCTCACGGTCTGCTACGATTTGCGTTTCCCGCAACTGTACCGGAGCCTCGCCCAGGCCGGGGCCGAGGTGCTGACCGTGCCCGCGGCCTTCACCAAGACTAGCGGCCAGGCGCACTGGCACGTGCTGCTGCGGGCGCGCGCGATCGAGACCGGCTGCTTCGTGCTCGCTCCCTGCCAGTGCGGCGACCACG
>SMUX01212903.1_pt1 | contig 21947 bp, 19 predicted proteins | sample 2456431 | NCBI WGS metagenome assembly SMUX01 (sample SAMN11095930, study PRJNA526329) | marine sediment metagenome | biome: Marine sediment; feature: Surficial sediment; material: Deep marine sediment; isolation source: Hadal surficial sediment | place: Pacific Ocean | collected 2014-11 | depth... | reverse complement strand
TATAAAATATATTATACAATACTCATTGGATAACTGTCAAGACGATATCGAGTTTTTGGAAAATAGATTGCTTCAGGAAGAAAAAAGCAAGCCGCAGTCAGAACGAAGTGAGATGACCTTACGTGAAAAACTTCATTTCGTGATAGATAATGATTTTGAACGGGTGAGTTACACAGCAGCGATTGATATACTGAAGAATTCAAAACCCAATAAGAAAAAAAAATTCAAATATCTCATCGAAGAATGGGGAATCGATTTGCAGAGCGAACATGAGCGTTATTTGGTAGAGAAACACTTTAAATGTCCTGTTATTCTCTTTGATTATCCGGCTAAAATTAAGGCATTTTACATGCGTTTGAACGATGATGAAAAGACGGTACGCGCCATGGATGTACTCTTTCCGGGAATAGGAGAAATTGTAGGAGGATCTCAGCGTGAAGAGCGCTATGAAGTGCTAAAATCGAAAATGGAAACTATGGGCATCCCCGAAGAAGAATTATACTGGTACCTGGACCTGCGTAAGTTTGGCACTTGTGTACACAGCGGTTTTGGCCTTGGATTTGAAAGACTGGTTCAATTTGTCACAGGAATGGGCAATATACGCGATGTGATTCCTTATCCGCGTACGCCCGGGAACGCCGACTTCTAAAAAGATGTAATGTGGAAAGTCCGAATTGAGTCAGGGTCTTTAGCTTTTTTACACTCTCCTTGTACCTCAGTCTTAATTTCACAAGCTTTTATTAAAACTAACCGCTGATTCTTATATATAGCTAGTTTTTTTTAATTTTAATGACAAGAAATTGTTTCATGTTAAAACAACAGTTAAATTTTAAATTATCACAGAAGTTATCACCTCAACAAATTCAATTGATGAAGTTGATACAATTGCCAACACTGGCCTTTGAGCAGCGTATTTCAGAAGAGTTAGAGGAGAATCCGGCATTGGATACCGGTAATGATGAAGAGGATAATCCTGATGACGAGTTTAACAATGAAGAATTTGACGACTATGATGAAGGCAATGAAGTTATCGAAACCGATATCAACGTAGACGATTATTTAAGTGATGATGAAATCCCGAGTTATAAGCTTTCTGCCAATAATTACAGCGCGGACGACGAAGACAAGCAAACCCCTTACGCATCCGGTATATCATTTATTCAATACTTACAACAACAGTTGAATACATATCGCCTTGATGATGAAGAACTTGAGATCGCGAAATTCCTTGTGGGTAGTGTTGATGAAAGTGGGTATATACGGCGGGATATTCAAGATATTGTAGATGATCTGGCTTTTACTCAAAACATCTATACTTCCGAAGAAAAAATTAGTAAAATCTTGGAGATCGTTCAAGAATTTGATCCTGCAGGCGTGGCCGCCAGAGATCTTCAGGAGTGTTTGTTACTTCAATTAAGACGTAAGAGCCATAGTGACTCATTGGTGCTGGCGACTCAAATAATCGAAGACGCATTTGACCATTTTACGAAGAAGCATTATAAGAAATTATTGTCCAAGTTTGACATTTCAGAAGATGAATTACGGGAGGCCATTCATGAAATTGAATGTCTTAACCCCAAACCCGGCGGTACATATGCCGGTAATCCTCGTTTGATCGAGCATGTTGTTCCAGATTTTGCCATTAAAATTGTGGAGAATGAATTGGAGCTTACCCTCAATGGAAGAAACGCCCCTGAGCTTCATGTATCCCGTGAATACACTAATATGCTTAAGGGTTATAAGGATTCCAAGGAAAAGTCGAAATCACAAAAAGATGCCGTCCTTTTTATCAAACAAAAATTGGATGCTGCAAAGTGGTTTATCGATGCGATAAAACAACGGCAACAAACCTTATTCGTGACGATGAATGCCATTATGCATCATCAAAAGGAGTATTTTTTAAGTGGTGATGAACGTAAGTTGAAACCCATGATCCTAAAGAATATTGCGGATAAGATCAATATGGATGTTTCAACAGTGTCCCGGGTTGCCAACAGCAAATATGTAGATACCCCCTATGGAACGAAATTGATCAAAGAGTTCTTCAGTGAGTCTATGAAGAATATTCACGGTGAAGACGTTTCTACCAAGGAGATCAAGAAGATACTCGAGATCACGATTTCAGAAGAAGATAAAAAGAAACCCTTGACAGATGATAAACTCGCTAAGATCCTGAAAGATAAAGGCTACCCCATTGCACGACGCACTATTGCGAAATACAGAGAACAACTCGATCTACCTGTTGCGAGACTTCGAAAAAAAATTTAATGAAACACTTCCTTCGTATCGGTGCTTATTTACTTCACCCACTTTTGATGCCACTATTAGGTGCGTTGATATATTTTGTTATCACTCCCAGGTTTATTGATTCCGAGATCATACGGGCCAAGCTTTTCGCGATCGTTATAATTACTCTTGTTGTACCTATTGTCCTGTTTATATTATTGAAAAATATGGGTTGGATATCCTCACTTGAATTGCATAATGTCAAAGAGCGAAAGATCCCATTAATGTTGCAATGTCTCCTGTTATTGCTCATCATCAAAATGGTCTTTGATCCTTACGATAGTCCGGAAATGTATTTTTTCTTCGTAGGGGTTTTATTTTCTACTATTTCGGCATTATTACTGGTTATTTTCAAAGTAAAAGTAAGTCTACACCAAATGGGTATTGCCGGAGTTACTATGTTTATCATAGCGCTGTCGGTACATTTTAAGGTGAATATGTTGGTTTGGATCGGGTTGGTCGCACTGGCAAACGGATGGGTGGCATCTTCAAGGCTACACACCAATTCCCATACCTACCCAGAGCTGATCTTAGGTTTCTTTGTCGGCTTAATACCACAATTTTTAATGCTTAACTTCTGGCTATAGTATATAGAAGATCACTCCTAGCTTTAACGGTCTAAAGAGCAATACCTCATTCGTATCGGTTAAGCTGGCATTTTTAAAAAAAGGATTGATGCTGTAATTCGCGTAGAAATTGAAGGTGCTATAGCCAAAGCTCAGTGTAGCCGCCAGACGAAATCTGTCAAATTCAGGGATATCGGTCTGTGAGACTTCATTATTGGGTTGTTTAAAGTAAGAACGATACCAGTAGGTGTACCCTACGCGTACTCCACAATAAATACGCCAAAACTTATATACCGCAGGTGTTGAAGTCCTCCAGCGAATTTCTAAGGGTGCTTCAATAGTAGCTGTACTAAAACGGTTGATACTGTATTCGGTACCGGAGTCTAATACGCTAAAAATAGTATTCCCATCAGCGTCTTCTCCGATAAAAAGATTCTGTCCATATCTATCAAAAGCCAATCCCGCTCCTAAGGCAATGGCAAAATTTCTTTTGTCGTTGATCGGCATATCACGCAAAAACCCAAAGTGTATTCCTCCGGAAACGCCTTTTAAATTAACATTACTGGGAACACTAGTTAACAAATTATAGGTTATTCCGGCATATATTTGATCCTCTCTATATAAGTGGTCTATATCGGCTTTTGGTATGGAATCTTGTGCCATCGTAGAAACAGCTAAAAAAAGAAAAAGAAGGTTGCATAAATTTTTCAAAGCCGCTGTCATGGGTTAAAGATAACGGAATTCTCGAAATACAGTTAACAAAAAAACGCCTTGATAATTTCAAGGCGTTTCCTCTAAATATACAATAATTTAATTCTCCAATTCATTTCCTTGAGCTGTGATATAAATAAGTTTCAACATATTTAATTCACGCAATTCTTGTTTGATATCGGTCACCAATCCCGTATTCGTATCCCCATCTACTTTAAGGGCAACCATCACAAAACTTTGAAGTTCAGGGCGTAATTTTGCTCTAAGCCCGGTAAGTGCAAATTTCAAATTTGAAATAGGAGTGTACTTATCCCCAATTTGAATTTTAGCTTCCGTACCATAAATATCCTGATATCTGGGACTAGGTTTCCCGGCAAAGATGAATATGGACCTATCTTTCTTTAATTTCTCCACTTGATCTGCTTTTGGCATTTGTTGTTGTACCAAGAGATCGGTATCTCTAAGCACCGTAACTACCATGAAGAAGAACAAAAGCATAAAAACAATATCCGGTAATGATGCAGTATTGATACGAGGGAATTCCAACCCTTTTTTATTACTAAATTTTGACATCTTTATAAATTTTAAAATCCTGTTTTCTTAGGCTCTGCCTCAGACAGTTTCAACGGTATTAACTTCTGAATTTTTTCCAATTTCTCTCGCATCGCTTCCACATTTCCATTATAATTTCCTTCGTCCACATCTCTTTTCATTTTCGTAAATTTCCATCCGTATAAACGTTGTGACTCCCGGTTTCTCAGGTAATTATAAGCAGCAACCAATTCATTTTGTACAATGATATACATTTTATAAGAAGTAAGTCTGTCGTTTTGAACAGAGATTACCGCTTTCTCCGGATTATCTGATGAACTTGGAGACCGTTTACCTCGACAAAAACTACAATATTCCGGACTACTCGCTGGAGCACCCCCATTATCAAGAAAATTAATCGCAGCTTGTCGTAAATCTTTGACGTCCATCAACTCTTCTTCAACCAATAATTGATCATTTCGGTTAACATTTACGATAAACAGATTTTTTTGTTTAATAATAGGAGGGTCAATAACATCTTCTATAGGCGGTAGCTGTCTGGCAATCCCTTTATCTTTTTCGATAGTGGTAGTTACCAGAAAAAAGATAAGCAACAGAAATGCTATATCTGCCATAGAGCCCGCATTTACTTCGGGTGTTGATCTTCTAGCCATTATCTGTCTATTAATTTTTTAATTCCGCTTAACGCCATGGCGCCTATCGCTCCAATGGCAAGTATATAAAACGCGTTCAAGCCGGTGCTAACCCATTTAGACCCACTTTCAGATATAGGTTCTCCGTCGAGAAGAGGTAATCCCTCGACACTTCCGGATGACATCATATAAGAAACAATCACAATTGCTAAAAATGCCCCTATTGATAAAAGTGTTTTCTTTAGATTCCCGGTAAAAATTCCTTTTAAGACGTAAATCGCCACAAAAAGAAGGGCGATCGCCAATGTAATGTAAGCAATATAGATAAGAGGATCAACCCCTTCGCCGGTAGATTTTACTACTTCATCTCCCTTTGCTACTAGTAAGACCCAAAAAATCATGCCTGCCAGACCTAGGATTAAAGCTACTATTTTTAATATTTTATGTAAACCCATTATAGTATGTTTATTAAATTACCTTTTGTTTTTATAGTCTACCAACATATCAATTAATGTAATAGAGGCATCTTCCATACTATTCACAATACTATCAATTTTTGCAATAATATAATTGTAGAAAATTTGAAGGATAATAGCCACGATCAATCCAAATACAGTGGTTAAAAGGGCTACTTTAATACCTCCTGCAACCAAGGATGGGTTCATATCTCCTGCCGCTTGGATTTTATCGAAGGCCTGGATCATTCCAATTACTGTTCCCATGAAACCAAGCATGGGAGCCACAGCGATAAACAATGAGATCCAGGATACATTTTTCTCGAGTTGTCCCATTTGTACACCTCCGTAAGCTACTATTGCTTTTTCAGCAGCCTCAATACTCTCATCATGGCGATCGAGTCCTTGATAGTAGATAGACGCTACCGGTCCTTTTGTGTTTCTACATACTTCCTTAGCAGCATCTACACCACCACTGTTTAAGGCGTCTTCCACATCATTCGCCAATTTTTTAATGTTGGTTGTTGAAAGATTTAAGTAAATAATTCTTTCAATAGCAATCGCTAAACCAAGAATTAAACACAACAATACGATTCCCATAAAACCGGGGCCTCCTTCAACGAATCGTTCTTTCAGTTCTTGGTGAAACCCTTTGGTCTCGGTATCTGACGACGCTTCCTCGTCTTGAATAAAAGTTACTGTTGCTGCCGTTACTAAAGATTGTGCACTAGTTGGCAAAGAATGAGCAGCATATGCATTCGCAGTTGTTGTACCCGCAAAAATCATTGCTGCAATTGTTAGAATAGAAAATAATTTTTTCATTGCTATCGACTTAAAGTTTGTTTTTAATTAAAGGTTTAAAGATATAAAAATTATTAGTTATTGAGCAATATTTATGAGAATGAGACAGGCATTCTCACAATTCACTTCTTAAATGGTAAATTCCCCCTCAGAAAAGTCAATTTTTCACATCTGATTTTAATCGATTAAAGAATAATTTCAATTAAGAATACTTCTCATAATTGGAAAATAATCACTCCGAATCGATAAAACCTATCCAATTCCAGATTTACTTTTTACCATTTCCCACCACCCAGGTATTAACCCGCCTGTCGGCAGGTCTGTTGATCCCAAAAGGCTATGCTGGTAATGCATTTATAGCGTAGCTTCGCAACTTCCATTTCCTCACTCAATAATATGCTGAAGCAAGCTTCGACAAATTTTTTTGTTCTGAAATACATTTGCAGAGAGGAAGGGATTACACCTTCGCTCCGCTCCGATGTGATCCCGATGTGACCACCGGAAGTGCAAACCAATCGCTTCGCGATTGACATTTACTTATCGAAAATTTACTCAAGCAAGCTTGGACAAATTTTCTTACTCGTAACTGTACTTGCAGAGAGGAAGGGATTCGAACCCTCGATACGCTTTTGGCGTATACACGCTTTCCAAGCGTGCGCCTTCGACCACTCGGCCACCTCTCTAATTATTACCTATCAACACCCTGTCAAAAGGGTTGCCAAATAACGAAAAAATAATTTCAACACAATGCTATTCTCCGATTAATTTATACCATTTCTCCGCGTAGGGAAGTTTCAAATAAGGATTTGAATCTTGATGAAGAAATTTGCTGCCCGAGTAGATACATAAGTTTGGCCAATGCCGCCTCTGTCGTAATGTCCTTTCCTGAGATCACGCCCAATTTTTTAAGCCCAACACTGGTTTCATAAGGACCCATGGCGACACTTCCCCCGGAACATTGCGTCACATTGATTATCGGTACTTCTTTATCATGTATCAATTTCAATTGCTCCATAAACCATGATTCATTAGTGACGTTCCCACTTCCATAGGTCTCTAAAATCAGGCCTTTAATATTGGGACAAGAAAAGAGGTGGGTAATCGTCTCCTCATTTATTCCGGGAAACATCTTTACCAATAAAATATTTGTCTCAAAATTCTTATGCACCTTCAACTTATTACCTCTTTTGTGCTTAAGCAAGGCTTGTTCATTAAAAATCAGATGCACGCCACTTTCAGCCAAAGGAGGATAGTTTGGGGAAGAAAAAGCTTCGAAATGCTCTGCGGTCAATTTTGTGGTGCGATTGGCACGGTAAAGTTTGTATTCAAAGTACAAGCCTACTTCGTTCACTTTGGGTTTTCCATTTTCACGCAGAGCGGCAATCTGAATGGAGGTGATTAAATTTTCCTTGGCGTCCGTCCTCAAATCTCCAATCGGTAATTGAGACCCGGTAAATATTATGGGCTTATCCAGATTCTCGAACATAAAACTCAAAGCCGAAGCCGTATAAGACATAGTATCGCTGCCATGAAGTACAACAAAACCGTCGAAGGCATCGTAATTATCTTCAATGATGTTTGCCAGATCTACCCAATAATTGGGGTTCATGTTGGAACTGTCTATGGGAATCGTAAAACTTTGGGAACCAATACTACAATCCAATAAGTTAAGTTCGGGAATATGCTCCAATAAATTATCAAAATTGAAATTACGCAATATTCCCGTTTTGGAATCTTTGATCATTCCAATGGTTCCACCCGTATAAATAAGGAGTATGTTAGATTTATGTGTCATTTAAACACCAAATATTTCTTTCGAATTTTCCGTTGTAACGCGAGCCACTTCCTCTTCTGAGATACCATAGATGGCCGCCACTTTCTCACAAACCAAGGAGAGATAACTACTTTCATTTCGTTTTCCTCTGAATGGTACCGGGGAAAGATAAGGCGAATCGGTCTCCAAAACAATATGTGCAAGATCAATTTGGTTGAGAAACTGGTCTATTTTTCCATTTTTAAAGGTCACGACCCCGCCAATCCCCAATTTCATATTGAAGCCCATCGCTCTTAGCGCCTGATCCAAAGTTCCGGTGAAGCAGTGAAAAATTCCGAAGAGGTCATCATCCTGCTCTGTTTCCAAAACCTCAAAAATTTCATCAAAGGCTTCCCTGCAATGGATCACAATAGGGAGTTTGTGTTTTTTAGCTAACTGAATTTGTTTTTTAAACACAATTTTTTGAATTTCAAGAGTACTTTTGTCCCAATACAAATCGATCCCTATCTCTCCTACTGCGTAAAAATTACGTTTTTGGAATTGGGCTACCACATGAGCCAATTCATCTTTATAATTTTCCTTTACCGAAGTAGGGTGCAACCCCATCATTAAATAAATACGGTTGGAATATTTACTTTCCAGCTCATACATCGCCTCCGTATATCCCGAATCTATAGCGGGAATAAAAAATCGTTCGATCCCTGCATCAAAAGCGCGCTGCATCATTTCAGATCGATCATCCGCAAATGCTTCACTATACAAATGAGTATGGGTATCGGTTAACATGGACACAAAGCTACCAATTTGTTGTCTATCTTTACAAAAAAACGTGGCATCACTACGAAAATTATTGGAAGGTCAAAACTTCGAAAGAATCCCACTTCAAAAACTCAATACCGGCCATTACCAACTTTCACTCAAAATAAATAATAAACACGGGGATTTTATCCTTGACACCGGCGCGTCAACCAGCTGCATTGGATTTGAAAGTGTGTCGCACTTTATCTTGAATACGAAAGAAAGCGAAATCAAAGCGGCCGGCGCAGGTGCCACTGATATGGAAACAAAAATTGCCGTAAACAACCTCTTGGAAATAGGCGGGGTAAAGTTAATAGATCAGGACATCATAATTTTTGACCTGTCACATATTAATAGCGCTTTACACCAGGTTGATGAAAACGAGATCCATGGGATACTGGGCGCCGATCTTTTAAAGAGACTCCGAGCAGTGATCGATTATGGCAGAAATTGTTTGTATATAAGGTGAACTCGTTTGATGTTATACTATATTTATTATATTTATATCGGCTCCTATAAACCATCATGTTGAAGAACAACCTATTATCGGTACTAGTTACTTTTCTGTGTGTTTTCGTTGTAAAAACTTCCGCACAGGACATATCCTATTTTAAGATTATTGTGGATAATACTCAAAATCCACAAGAAAAACTAGTCGCATTAGATTCGGTTATTTCCAAAAGCAGACCGATAAATACAGACGATTTTATCGCCTACAGTTTGGAATATATCGAATTGGCTAAAGAGCTTGACAGCGTCGAATCTGCCGCGAAGAAGATGATCAATGTGAGTTATAGCTTAACTTCTATTAAAAATCAACCTCGAAAAGTGCTTACATTGGTCGATGGGATCCTCGCTCGTAAATATGTGATCAAGGATAGCTTTCTCATCGGGAGTTTGTATTTAAAACGGGGAGGTGCTAATTCACGCCTGGACATACCACAATCTATCATCGATTTTGAAGATGCCGTTAATAATTACGGCAGGAAGGATTCTTTGTATGTAGCCGATGCCTATCTGTTTAGTGGTCAAGCCTATTCGAATCTTGGAAAATTCGTACCTGCGGGAGAGAATTACAAGAAAGCCTACGAGTATTTTGAAGCCCTCGAGGATTATGAATATATGTACTACGCACGGCAAGGAATCACTACCATGTTCAGTATGAATGGATTCTACGAGAAAGCAAAAGAAGAACGAGATAAAAATTTAGAGAAGATCAAGGAACTCGGCTTAGAACATCATTTGGTGACGATCTATTACAATCAGGCATTGGATTATCAGAAATTAGGAAATAAGAAATTATTCCTGGAGTATCTTATGAAGGCCGAAAATGCCATAGATCAGGTTCCGGATGGAGAAGTGCACAGCGGTAGTAAAATATATGTTTATACAAAGCTCGTCGCTTATTATGCCGAAGAATACAATCTGGAAAAAACAGAGGAATATATAAACTTACTAACTCCAATTTACGATCAGGTTCCTGATGACCTTGTGAACCAGATAAATTATGACGAGGCGATGGCGAATTATCTATACGCACAAGGAAATTATGATGAGGCACTTGATTTTGCTAAGAAAAAACTGGAAAACTCCAAAACTCTGGGCCAGGAGGAGAATATACTTGAATCGTACCTTATTCTATCAAGAATCTATGAGGCTGATAAAAATTATAAATTAGGTCTGGAAAATCACAACCGTTATTCAAACTTAAAGGATTCAATATACAATATAGCTACAGCAAATAAACTGGCATATTACCAGACACTATACGAAACTGAAAAAAAGGAAAACGAACTCCTTGAAAAAAATACAAACATTCAGTTGTTGCAAAAGGATAACGAATCTTCAAAGAAGCGCCTCATCTATAGTGGCATTGTTCTCTTTACCCTCTTCGCAATGATCTTACTGTACAGAAACAGGATGCAAATTAAGAGCAAGAAAGAGCTTCAAGAGCAATTCAGCCGTGAACTATTATTTTCACAGGAAGAAGAGCGCAGACGAATTTCAAAAGACCTTCATGACGGATTAGGGCAACGCCTTTTGCTCATAAAGAACAACGTGGTTAAAACTAAAGATGAAGACACGAAAAAGCTAGTTGAAACGGCTATAGATGAAGTACGAGCCATCTCCCGAAACTTACATCCGTTTCAATTACAAGAATTGGGGATCACCAAAGCTATCGAATACACCGTGAATCAAATCGACGAAAACACTTCTCTTTTCATATCTTCTGAAATCGATAATATCGATAACATTTTCAGTAAAAAACAAGAGGTAAATCTCTTTCGAATTGTACAGGAGACCCTAAGCAACATTATAAAACATGCCGATGCCGAAGCAGGAAAAGTAGTCGTAAAACGCTACCCACATCTGGTGAGTATAAGCATACGGGATAATGGTGTTGGGTTTGATTTTTCAGAAAAATATCAAAATGTGAAATCGCTAGGTTTGAAAACACTTTTTGAACGCACCAAGTTATTGAACGGCCAAATGAAAGTTCAATCCAAAAAAAATAATGGCACGTTAATTGAATTTCACTTTCCGACAGCATGAAAAGTAAGTCCATTATCATAGCAGATGACCATCCACTTTTATTAAAAGGCCTGAGTGACTTTTTAATTGAAAAAGGCTACAACTTTATTGGGCGGGCTGAAAACGGTCGGGAAGCCTTCAATCTTATCAACAGACTTAAACCGGACATAGCCATATTGGACATTCAAATGCCTTATATGTCCGGTTTAGAAATTGCAAAAAAGTGCGACAGTAATAATATAAAAACTAAAATTGTACTCATTACTTTTCATAAAGAGAAAGAACTCTATGAACAGGCAAAGGATCTGAACATCTTTGGGTACATATTGAAAGAATTTGCCTTGGAGGAAATTGAAAACTGTATTCAAACCGTCTCTAAAGGGGATCCATATTTCAGTCCGAAGATCAAAGAACTATTGGCAAAAAATACGGTCGATGACGATGCACTATCCTTGTTGACGCCATCCGAGAAAAAGATCTTAAAGCTAATTGCAAAGGACAAGACAAACAAAGAGATCGCTTCCCTTTTATTTATCTCTTACCGAACCGTCGAAAAACACCGAAGTAATATCATTACAAAGCTAAAATTAGAACAAAAGACCAATAGTCTCCTTATTTGGGCAAAAGATCGTCAAGACCAACTTCTCTAAAAAGATCAACAAAATTTACGTGTAAATACGTATTTACTTAATCACTTTTTATATTCATATTTACATTGTGAAACAAGAACAATTACTACACGAATTTAATTCCAAAAAAGAGGGCATTAATAAACGTGCTTACTATGTTTTGGTATTCTTTATCGTGAGTATTGTCTTACTCAACCTGGTTAATTACTTTGTTTCATATTCTTAAGTTAATTTTTTAGAATAACTAGCTAAGTTAAATTGAAAAACCCGACAATAATGTCGGGTTTTTATTATGGTATAAATAAGCCCACTTTAAAGCTCCAAAGCCTTCTTAATATCATTATCCATCAACAATTCAATAGGATTTTCCAACGCTTCTTTTACCGCCACCAAGAAGCCGACAGATTCACGACCATCGATAATTCGGTGATCATAACTCAGTGCGACAAACATAATAGGTGCGATTACGATCTCACCCTCTTTTACAACAGGCCGTTCAACAATGTTATGCATTCCCAGGATACCGGATTGCGGCGGATTGATAATAGGTGTGGATAACATACTTCCAAAGACCCCACCGTTAGAAATCGTAAATGTCCCTCCGGTCATTTCATCTACCGTAATCTGCCCATCCCGAGCACGAATTGCCAATCGTTTTACTTCAGTCTCTACTTCTTTAAAGCTTAAATTTTCAGCATTGCGGATCACGGGTACCATCAATCCTTTAGGTCCGGAAACAGCGATCGAAATATCTTTAAAATCGTGTTTGATCTGGAAATCTCCATCGATCATTGAGTTTACATCGGGATACAGATCCAGTGCACGAACAACTGCCAAAGTAAAAAAGGACATGAACCCCAGACCAACACCGTGTTTTGTTTTGAAGGTTTCTTTGTAATCCTTTCTCAAAGCAAATATGGGTCCCATATCCACTTCGTTAAAGGTAGTCAACATAGCTGTTTCATTCTTAACCGCAACCAGTCGTTCTGCCACTTTACGTCGAAGCATCGATAGCTTTTTACGATTCGATCCGCGTGATCCGTCTCCCAGACCTCCCATGGATGGTGTTGCGTTTTGGGCATCACTCTTGGTAATACGTCCTTCGCGACCTGTTCCCGTAAGTTCTTTAGCATCCATCCCCTTTTCGTCCAAAATCTTCTTTGCGGCAGGTGAAGGAGTTCCCGTAGCATAGGAAACTTTTGGGGGTGCTTCTTCTTTAACAACTATAGGTTCTTCCTTTTTATCAGGTGTTGCAGGTGAAGCACCATCTTCCGGTTTAACAGCCGAGGTATCGATCAAGCAAACTACGTCACCTACGGCAACAGTGTCACCTTCTTCAACTTTGAGGGTAATAATTCCGCTCGCCTCGGCCGGTAATTCCAGCGTGGCTTTGTCACTATCTACCTCAGCAATGGCTTGATCCTTTTCAACATAGTCGCCGTCTTCAACCAGCCACTGTGCTATTTCTACTTCGGTAATGGATTCTCCGGGTGAGGGAACTTTCATTTCTAACATTGTTACTTTTTTTCCTGGTTAGGACTTATTTTAAAGAGTTTCAAAAACCTTGTCAATTACTATTTTATGTCGTGCTTTGGAGCGGGCGCTACTTCCTGCTGCGGGTGAACTGTGTACCCTTTGAGATGCTAATTGTAAATTAACCTGGTTAAAGTTCATCAACATATAACCCCAGGCCCCCATATTTTTTGGTTCCTCCTGTGCCCACATATATTCTGTTACATCAGGATATTTTTGGATTATTTTCTCTAATTGCTCTTGCGGAAGAGGGAACAATTGCTCAATACGCACCAAAGCAATATCATCACGGCCATTTTCTTCACGTCGCTCCAGAAGGTCGTAATAAAACTTCCCAGTGCAAAAGACCAGGGAAGTCACTTTACTTTTGTCCTTCAATACATCGTCAATTACTTCCTGGAAGCTTCCATTTGCCAACTCCTCCTTAGTAGAAACCACTTTGGAATGGCGCAACAGACTCTTCGGTGTAAAAACAACCAGCGGTTTTCTAAAATTCCATTTCATTTGTCTTCGCAACAAGTGGAAAAAGTTGGCGGGAGTTGTCACATTGGCCATGATCATATTGTCTCTGGAACATAACTGTAAATAACGTTCCATCCGAGCACTGGAATGTTCAGATCCTTGCCCCTCATAACCATGTGGTAGCAGCATGACCAGGCCGTTTTGAGTTTTCCACTTCGATTCGGCTGCAGAGATGTATTGATCGATCATGATTTGTGCTCCATTGGAAAAATCACCGAATTGCGCTTCCCAAATAGTCAGGGTTTCAGGTGTGGCCATAGAATAACCATAATCAAACCCTACCACTCCATACTCTGAAAGCAGTGAATTGTAGATATCCATTTTACCGGCTAATCCCAAAGTATTGTGCAAATTTATTTCTTCGTCATTTTCAGTCTTAATAATAGCATGTCGGTGTGAAAAGGTTCCTCGTTCCACGTCCTGTCCTGATATACGGACATTGAATCCTTCTTCCATCAAAGTTGCATAGGCCAACAATTCACCCATCGCCCAATCCAGTTGGTTGGTTTCGGTATAGCACTTATTGCGGTCTGCAATGATTCGTTGTATTTTCCTAATGAACTTTTTATCTTTGGGTAGATGTGCGATTCCTTCCGCGATCTTGTTTAACTTCTTCAGATCGAATGTGGTATCGACAGGCCTCAAAATATCCTCAACAGTACCCAATTCATAGTCTATCCAATCGTCTGCTAAAATTTCAGTAACAACTGTTTTAGCCTTTTTTCGAGAGGCTTCGAGGTCTTCTTCCAACTCTTTGTTGTACTCCAACTCCAGTTGTTCGACATAGATGTCATCGATAACGCCTTCAGACTTTAATTGCCCGGCATAATTATCGCGTGCATTTTTTTGTTTCGAAATTGCCTCGTACAATTTAGGTTGGGTAAAACGTGGTTCGTCACCTTCATTGTGACCATATTTTCTATAGCCAAGCACATCGACAAATACGTCCCGACCGAACTGCATTCTATAATCCAGCGCGAAATTAAATGCATGACAAACGGCTTCCACGTCGTCCGCATTTACATGTAACACCGGTGAAAGGGTTACTTTGCCCACATCCGTACAGTAGGTAGATGAACGTGCGTCGAGATAATTGGTGGTAAAACCTACTTGGTTGTTCGCTACAACATGGATGGTCCCACCGATTCGATACCCATCCAATTGTGCCATTTGCACCACTTCGTACACTATGCCCTGACCCGCTATAGCTGCATCTCCATGTATTAAAATAGGCAGTAGCAATTTATCGTTTCCACCCAATTTATTATCTAATTTTGCTCTGGAAATTCCTCCCACAACAGCACTCACAACCTCCAAATGTGAAGGATTTGGTGCCAGGTCCATTCGTATTTTCTTTCCACTATCGGTCTCTCGAAAACTGGTCCAACCCATATGATATTTTACGTCGCCGTCAAAAATCTCAGCCTCGTCATATTCTTTACTGTCAAACTCACTAAATATGGCTTCCGGTGATTTTCCGAAGATATTTGCCAGTACATTCAAGCGGCCACGGTGTGCCATTCCCACTACAAACTGCTGAATTCCTTTCTCAGCTCCTCTTTGGATCAAGAAATCCAATCCTGGGATTATAGCATCCACTCCTTCTACCGAAAATCGTTTTTGCCCAACATATTTTGAGTGCAAGAACGACTCGAATGAAAGGGCTTCATTCAGTTTTTTTAGGAGATACTTTTTTTCTTCTGAATTATATTTTGGATGATTGTCATTTTCGTTTATCCAGTTTTGTATCCATTTTCTTTCTTCCGGATCTCGAATGTACATATATTCTAACCCAATAGAGTCACAATAAATTGAATCGAGGTGATCCACAATTTCTCGCAACGGCCTCTTGCCTAGTCCCAATATAGATCCCGCTTCAAAATATGAATCCAGATCACTGTCGGCTAAACCAAAATTCTCCAATGCCAGGGTAGGCTTATACTTACGACGCTCCCGAACAGGATTTGTTTTGGTGAACAAATGCCCACGGGTGCGATAACCGTCGATGAGTTTGACCACTCGAAACTCTTTTAATACATTTTCAGGAACTACTTGCCCTTCTCCCTCGATACCGAGAAGTTCGAGCGATCCGTTCTCAATCCCGAAATCGAATCCTTGAAAAAACGAGCGCCAACTGGGCTCTATATTATCCGGAAACTGTAAATATGTATCGTAGAGCTCTGCGATGTAAGAAGGGTGAACCGCATTTAGAAATGAAAATCTATCCATAATAGGAATAAATAGGGCCTCTTAATATAAAAACGATACAAAAATACAACAAATCCATACACGAAGGTATTGTTCTTTGTATATTTATAATTCACATCTGATAAAGTTTTCCAAATGAAAGTACCTTGTTATTACACTATTAAATTACTGGTTTTGTTCATCTTCACAATATGTTTTTCCATCTCATCCGATGCCCAGGAAACCCGCTCACAATTTTGGCAACAGGTACGCTTTGGTGGTGGTATAGGTTTGAGTTTTGGTAATGGATTTTTTAGTGGCACGTTAGCTCCCAGTGCTATTTACGAGTTCAACGATAAAATTGCTTTTGGGGTAGGCCTTAGCGGTAGTTACAACAGTTTGAAAAACAACTATACATCTACTATCATTGGGGGAAGTGTATTATCTCTTTTCAATGTGATCCGGGAAATACAAATTTCCTCAGAGTTCGAACTCCTGAATGTGAATCGTAATTACGATTCAGGACTAGGCTTCGCAGATGAGAATTATTTGTATCCCGCTTTGTTTTTGGGAGGTGGTTTCCGAAGTAATAATGTCACATTTGGTATTCGTTATGATGTGCTATATGATATCGACAGAAGTATCTATGCCAACGCATGGGCACCCTTCGTGAGGGTATATTTTTAATGCTAAAAATAGTTAGTATTCATCAACTTTTAAACGGTTCGATTCATCAACCACTCCCCGAAATCATGAAGTTTTGCTTTCTTTTCTTTGGAAAGGGAGATGTTATTTAAAACCGCATTGGCTTTTTGTGTATAATTTTCAATTTCAGAAAGAGTTGCGTCTGTGGCACCCGAAGTTTCAAAAATAGTCTTGACCATAGTAATTTTTTCTGAAGGATCTTTTGGGTTTTCATTAAATAATTTCCGAAGCATATCGGCTTCGTTCTTGCTGCATTTTTTTAGTGCGGTCAAGTATAAAAATGTTTTTTTGTTGGCAACTATATCACCTCCCTGCTGCTTGCCAAAAGTTTCCGGGTTTCCGAAAACATCGAGATAATCATCCTGTAACTGAAAGGCAATTCCAAGGTTTCTCCCAAATTGGTAGATGCTTTCTTTACAACTCTCCGTAACCCCTGCGACTATAGCGCCCATTTTCATAGCTGCACCCATGAGAACAGCAGTTTTGTAATCGATCATATTTATGTATTCCGAAATCGTTACATCATCACGGGTTTCAAAATCAACATCATATTGTTGGCCTTCACAAACTTCGATTGCCGTTTTACTGAATAATTTTGCCAATTCTCTAAAGAGGGGCGGCTCATAAACCTCAAACAATTGATAGGCCAATATAAGCATGACATCACCACTTAAAATACCCGTATTGACATCCCATTTCTCATGGACTGTTTCCTTTCCCCGACGTAAGGGTGCATTGTCCATAATATCATCGTGAATGAGCGAAAAATTATGAAACAGCTCAATAGCCAGAGCTGCATTCATCGCTTCCCGATAGTCTTCTGAAAAAAAATCTGCGGTCATCAGGGTTAGCACCGGACGTAAACGCTTTCCTCCCAAATTGAGGATGTATTTTACAGGTTCATAAAGCCTGGAAGGATCTTTCGCTCTAACAGCTTGGTCCAGACACTTACTGATAGCAACACTATAGTCATTCCAAGATTCCATTCACAAAATTTCCTGCTAAAATACGGCTTGCTTGTAAAACTGACGCTAAAGAAAGGATAAAATGGACGTTTGACATTCAAATACTAACTAATAGTTAAAAATTTGTGAAACTTTGGAAACTTTTATTGTTTTTAAAGTTTCCTGTCTTATTTTTGTCGGCTTTATATAACATCAGAAGCAAAAGTTGATCCCTGAAGAAGAGGGGGATTTGGGATGTTCCGAGTGAACTAATTAAAAATGTACAAAGGGATATGAAAGATAAGATAATACAAAAGGCAACCGAACTATTTATCAACCTGGGATTTAAGAGTGTGACCATGGATGATATCGCCAATGAAATGGGAATTTCGAAAAAGACAATTTATAGACATTTCAGTCATAAAACAGAATTGGTACACGAGACGACCATGACCCTATTCAACCATATTACGAATGGTATTGACTGTATTTGTGATTTGAATAAAAACCCAATTGAGGAATTATATGAGATCAAAAAATTCGTGATGCATCAGTTAAAAGATGAAAAGTCCTCTCCGCAATTTCAGCTTCAAAAATACTACCCAGAGGTGCATGCAACTTTCAGGGAAATGCACTTCGAAAAGATGTATGACTGTACTATGAAGAACCTACAGCGAGGTGTTGAACAGGGGTTGTACCGTGACAATATCGACACAGAATTTGTTTCACGCATCTACTTTATCGGGGTTAATGGCATAAAGGACGACTCGATCTTTCCGGTTCAGAAATTTCCGAAAAGGAAATTATTCGAAGATTACCTCGAATACCATCTGAGAGGCATTGTGACCAAACAAGGACTGATAACATTGAATAAATTCATTAAAACTACTATAGCCAATGCGTAACCTATTCGTTCTATTAGCTTTTATTCTGATCGCTTCCCCTTCATGGGCACAAGAGAGAAAGACCTATAGTTTTTCCTTGGAAGATGCAATCACTTTTGCCCTGGATAGTAACTATACTACGATTAATGCACGTCGTGAGATCGCCAAAGCAATCAAGCTAAAGTGGGAAACAATTGCCATAGGATTGCCACAAATTGACGGAAGCCTCTCGTATAACAACAATTTAAAACAACCCGTCACACTTCTTCCTGCCGATTTTACCGGAGGAGAGTCCGGTACTTTTGTCCCTATTGTATTTGGGACCAAACAAAACGCAACAGCTGTCGCGACTTTAAATCAGTTGATCTTTGATGGCAGTTATCTGGTTGGACTACAGGCAGCCCGGGCGTTTTTGGATTTTTCGGAAAATGCAGCTGAAAAAACAAATCTCGAGGTACGCAAGGGTGTTATCAATGCCTACGGAAGCGTTCTCCTTTCAGAAGAGCTTATCACTATTTTTGAAAAAAATAAGATCGCCCTTGAGAAAAACCTTTATGAAACTCGAATAGTTTATGAAAATGGACTTGAAGAAGAAGAAAGTGTTGAGCAACTTGAAATTACCTTGCTCGAAATTATTACAGAATTGAGTAACGCGAGACGATCTGCCAACATTGCCCGTCAAATGTTTAATGTCGGGCTTGGCATTCCTGTGGAAAGCTCAGTTCTTTTTACGGATGATCTCGATAAGCTAGCAGAGCAAAACATACAACTTCAAATTTTGGATAGCAACTTGAACCTGGAAGACAATGTCGACTTTAAAATTGCTTACAACCTCACCGAACAGCGTGACTTAGAAATGAAACTGGAAAAAAGCCGTTCATTACCAATTCTCAAGGCCTTTCTTAATTATGGGACTCAGGCCAATAGTGATTCATTTACATTTTTTAGCGGCGAGCAAAGATGGTATCAATCATCGATCCTGGGAGTGAGTATGGACATTCCCATCTTTAGTAGTGGCATGCGAAGCGCAAAAACACAACGTGCCAAAATTGCTTTGGACCAGGCCAAAACTGAACTTGAGGAAACCATTCAAATCGTTAATTTGGAGCTCAATTCGGCCAAAAACAACTACCTGTTCGCCATAGAAAAATTTGAAAACTCAAAGAAAAATATAGCCCTGGCGGAACGAATTGAAAACAAAAATCAAGTAAAATTCACCGAAGGATTGTCCACAAGCTTTGAACTTCGACAAGCACAAACCCAGTTGTACTTTGCTCAACAAGTATATATTCAGAGTATGCTGGATCTAATAAATGCCAAGGCAACTATTGAAACGGTGCTTAACATACCTCAACTTAGAATAGACTCAAAGGACATAAATAGATAAAACAACAAGTAGTAAACTACAATGGCATAGAGTTTCAAACAATTAAACAGATTAAGAATGAAAAAAATGATAACCCTTTTTATAATCGCTATTATTCTCACATCTTGTGGGGCAGACCAATCTGAAAGATCTGTGGATGACATCATTTCTGAAGGTAATTTGGAAACCATTCTCAGCAAGCGTTCAGAAGTTAAAGTGAAACAGTCCGAAATTCAAAATGCATTGAAAAAGTTGGATAAAGCCATTAAAGATCTCGATAAGAGTGATAATTCTGCCCTGGTAACTACCCAAACTGTTAGCGACACATTGTTTCGCCACTTTATTGAAATTCAGGGAAGCGTTGCCACTAAACAGAACGTTATCATTTATCCGGAATATCAGGGCACACTCACTCGCATTTTTGTAACAGAAGGAGATCGGGTACGTAAGGGGCAGATATTGGCGCGAATCGATGATGGAGGATTGGGAAGTCAATTGAGTCAGCTAGAGGTCCAGGCCCAGTTGGCCAAGACTACTTACGAACGGCAGCAACGACTTTGGGAGCAAAAAATAGGGTCTGAGATTCAATATCTTCAAATGAAGGCCAATTATGAATCCGCACAAAACGCGGTAAATCAATTACAAAGTCAAGTTGCTAAAACTGCTGTGAAAGCTCCTTTTTCGGGAGTCATTGACGATGTCATCACCGATCAAGGAACCGTGGTGGCTCCTGGACAAGCACTTTTCAGAATAGTGAATTTAGACCATATGTATATTGAAGCCGAAGTGCCAGAACGTTACCTCAAAAGCGTTGTTCCCGGTAAGGATGTTGAGATTGATCTTCCCATCTTAGGCGAAACCCTTAGTTCTAAGGTGAGACAGACTGGAAACTACATCAACCCTGCCAATCGTGCTTTTTCTATCGAAGTTGATATCCCCAACAATAATGGAAACGTGAAACCAAATTTAACGGCACGGTTGCGAATAAATGATTATACAAACGAAAACGCTTTACTGGTTCCTTTAAGTGTTATTTCTGAAAATGCACAAGGAGAACAATATGTTTTTATCGCGAGTACAAATACCGAAGAAGGTGATTCTGGGCAAAATTCATTTGCCACGCGGAAGATCATTACCACCGGTGTAGCTCAAGGAGATTATGTCGAAGTGCTTGCCGGACTTACAAAAGGGGATGAAATTATCGTTGAAGGCGCGCGAACGGTAAAGGATGGCCAGGAGATCACAATCAAAAACCAATAGACTATGAGTGCTAAGAAAAAGCAAGTAAACAAGGAATTCCGTCTCTCTAGTTGGGCTATTGACAATCCAACTATCATTTATGTGATGATCTCACTCTTCCTTATTTTGGGTATCACAGCCTACTTTAATATGCCTCGAGAGAACTTTCCTGAGATCAATGAAACAAAGATCTATATTTCTATACCCTATCCCGGAAATACTTCCGAAGATATTGAAAGGCTTATTATCGATCCTTTGGAAGACAAGATCAGAAATATCTCGAATGTGGTTGAAATCCTTTCTACCTCTCAAGAAGATTACGGGATCATCACTGTGGAATTTGATGAAGATATTAGTGTTGAGCAGGCCAAACAAAAGGTAAAGGATGAAGTGGATAGTGAAAAAGCAAATGAGGATTGGCCAACTTTTAATAATGCGAAAGTAGAACCCGATGTATTCGCTTTAAGTCTCAGTGAAGAGATGCCTATTCTCAACATTAATATTTCCGGAGACTATCCCGTAGAACGGTTGAAGGAGTTTGCTGAATACCTTCAAGACAAAATTGAAGATCTACCGGAGATCAAAGCTGCCGACATTCGAGGAGCCCAAGAGAAAGAAGTGGAAGTGGGCGTGGATATCTACAAAATGATGGCTGCAAAGGTAAGTTTTGATGATATTATCAACACCATTCGCGATGAAAATATGACCATCTCCGCGGGTAATTTAATATCTAATGGGCAACGTCGTACCATTCGTATTCTCGGAGAGATCGAAAAACCGAGCGAATTAGAGAATTTTGTTGTAAAATCTGAAAACGGAGTTATCTACCTT
>SMUX01268791.1_pt1 | contig 22382 bp, 20 predicted proteins | sample 2456431 | NCBI WGS metagenome assembly SMUX01 (sample SAMN11095930, study PRJNA526329) | marine sediment metagenome | biome: Marine sediment; feature: Surficial sediment; material: Deep marine sediment; isolation source: Hadal surficial sediment | place: Pacific Ocean | collected 2014-11 | depth... | reverse complement strand
CATCATGGCCATGGCCCCGGATGCGGTGACGGCTATGGATGCCCGAAGGCCGAAAAGATTTTTCATCGTGACACTCCCTTGCAAATTTCAACCATGCGGTCGCCCGACAGGCTATCCCGAAAATTTAGGCCAATTAAGGCGATTGGGCCGGATTCGCCACCTTCGGCTCGATGCCGGCCTCATGGTTCGTTTCGCCGTGGAGAATACCCAATTCTTTGCATCCGCGCAAAGGGCCGGGGAGTTGAAAAGGGCGGACCAACGCGGCCCGCCCGTTCCAGATCATGCCGCCTGATTACTTGCAGGAAACCTTCTTGAATTCCATGCCATTCTTCTTGGCGCTGGTATTGCCCTTGCATGTCATGCCGGCTTTCAGTTCGGCGCGGTCGGCATCGCAGGTGCCCTTGATGCAGACATTGGTGCGCGAGCCGGAGATGAAATAGGTCTTGCCGCCGATCTTGATTTGGCGGCCCTCTTTTTTGGTCGATTCGATCTTACCCTTGACCTCCCCGGCCTGCGCCGTGCCGGTGGGAAGGGCGGTGAATCCGAAAGCGAGGCCGATGGCCAGTGCAGACGTGAACAAAGCAGTGGAAAGTTTCATTGTTACGGTCCTCCTGAGACTCCCTTGGTATCAATCAATTCGGCCGACAGGACCGAATCACACCTGACGCCGACCATCGATTTCGTCGCAAGCACGTGGATGAGCCTATGACAAAAGGCACGGCACCATTGGACGCTATTTTGATGGACCTTTTGCCCGAGGGCAAGTCTCTTGAATCAATCGGCTATGTATGTGTCATAGATAAAATTGGTGATGTACCCCTCGAAAATGATCTGTGAGAGGAGGATCACCAGGATGAAATACATGACCGACCAGACCCCTGCCGTGATCATCAGGCTCAGTTTCAGGGATTCCTTGGCGTAATAGCGCACGAACAGGAACAGGAATATGGGCGTGCCGATCCAGAACCCGAACAACAGCACGATGCCCAGCAGGAAGAAGAAGAAGCCGAAAAGGATCATCTCCTGACGGTTGCGGCTTTTCGCGACCATTGAGTGGTCCTCGACGAGGGTTTCCGCCTTTTCCTTTACGACCTCGAGCTCCAGCCCCTCGGTGTGGCTGGTCAGTTCGGCCATGTATATTTCGAATTCCGTCCTGGGGTCGATCTTCCCCTTGGCGATAATGAAGCCCCGGATGTCGAGGATGACCTGCAGAAAGGCCAAAGCCATCCCCGGGATGCCGATCACGAAGGGCAGGAAATTGGCCGGCCACGAATAATCCCAGGCCACGATCACCATGACAAAGAAGATGGAGAACATGATGATGGAGAACAGGGTGCGCCCATGGGTCAGCGCGCGCCACAGGGCGGGGCGCATTTCGCCGTTTTGATCAGATGCCGACATTGGCTTGACTCCGCTTTCGATTATCGATGATACCGCGGTAAACGGCGAACGCGATGGTGGCGACGATCATGCTTATGAGGATGACCGACAGGGGCCGCACGAAGAAATCCCAACGCCATAGGGCCCAGGCCTTGTGGAGCGATTCCTCGGCGATCTTGCCAAGCACGATACCGATGGCGAACGGCGGACGCGGCCAATCGTATTTCAGCAGGCCATAGCCGATGACGCTGAGGATGCCCAGCAGGATCAGGTTTTCCGGTTGCCCCTTTGCCAACAGGGTGCCGAGCACGGTGACGATCAGCACCACGGGGATCAGGATTCCGCCACGCAGGAAGATGAGTAACGCCACCCAGCGGGTGATGAACAGCAAGATCACCACCGCCGCCAGGTTTGAGATCACCAGCGCCCAGATCAAGATCCACACCAAGTCCAGATGCTCGGTGAGCATCGCCGGGCCCGGCTGGATGCCCAGGATCAGCCAGGCGCCGAGCAGGATGGCCATGCCCGAGGAGCCCGGCACGCCGAAGAACAGGGTGGGCAGGAGCGACCCGCCTTCCTTGGAATTGGTCGCCGATTCCGGCGCGATGACGCCGCGCACGTCGCCCTTGCCGAAGGTTTCCGGATTCTTGCAACTCTGCACCGCGTGGCCGTAACAGATCCACGCCGCCGCCGAGCCGCCCAGGCCGGGCAGGATGCCGATGAAGGCGCCAATACCGGAGCAACGCAGAACCAGCCACCAGTGCTTGAAGGTGATGGCACAGCCCTTGAGCTGGGCGCGTAAGCCGGTCTGCGACATTTCCTTGGAAACGGAGGAGATGGAGCCGCCCTTGATGCCGAGATGGATCATCTCGGGCACCGCGAACAGCGCCAATACCGCCGTGATCAGGTCCATGCCGTCCCACAGGAATAAGAAGTCCTCGGAATAGCGGGCGATGCCGGTCTGGGGGTCCATGCCGACGAAGGCCAGCATCATGCCGTAGAAGCCCACCACCAAGCCCTTGGATATGAACGAGCCGGAAACGAAGGCGACGAAGGTGATGCCGAGAAGGGCCAGGAAGAAGAACTCCGCCGGGCTGAACTTGAGGACGATGGGCTCGATCACCGGAATCAGCACGGCGAGCACGATCGCCCCGATCACGCCGCCGATGCCCGATGCCATGAGGCTTGCGCCCAGCGCCACGCCGGCCTCGCCCTTCTTGGCCATGGGGTAGCCGTCGACGATGGTGGCGGCGTCGTCGCCGGTCCCCGGCACGCCGAACAGGATCGAGGAAATCTGGCCGCTGGTCCCCGTGACCGCGTGCATGGACAGCAGGAACACGGCGCCCGCGATCATGGGTTGCCCGAAGATGAAGGGGATCGTCACCGCGATGGCAAGACGCCCGCCCAGGCCCGGCACCGCGCCGAAGAATATGCCGATGCAGGTTCCCAACATCAGCATGTACATGACGTAAGGCGAGGTCAGCAGCTGAACAAAGGTGCTCAGCATTATGTCAATCATCGAGAACCCCCATCACTGTTCGCTCTATTTTGGTTGGCGGCGCAGGAGCGTTTCTCCCACTCGACGGGGCTCTTCGGCCCTTGACCACACTGCGTCTTTACCCCCACTCGTACCAAAGTCATGCGCGCGCGCGCGCCGGATCGCTACACCTTGACGTCTTCGAAGCCTTCCGCGTTTTCGAGCTGATCGAACCAGTCGAAGCCCATTTTCTTGATGATGCGGCTGTTGACGACGACGACCCGCGCTTCGTTGTCTGGATCGGCGTTGAAACGCTGGTGGATCACGTAGGGCGGCACGTAAATGAAATCGCCTTCCTTCCATTCGAACTTCTTGGGCTCGGTTTTCCATTCCCATTCGAACTCGTCCTTGCAGTCGAAGTCCACGTCCCAATGAAGGTCATAGCCCCGGCCCTCCACCACGTACACGATTTCCTCGGTGAGGTGCCGGGATTTTCCGGTTCCCTTGCCGGGCTCGAGGAACTGCATATAGGCGTCGATGCACATTTCCATGGTGTTCATCTTTTCATGGATGATGTGCTTGATGAGACCGTCGGGCGAACGCTCCATGGGCATCTCGTTGGCCTTGACGACGTTCTTCATTTTGGATTTGTAGGCGTCGCGGAAGCTCGCCGATTCCTGCAGCCCTTCCAGGTAGAAATTGCATTCCTCGTCGGAAAGACGGGATCTCGCTTTTTCGTCATCGAAGGCCATTGGGCTCACTCTCCCTTGATCGGCCGCCCTCGGGCGGCATTTGTGTCATCAAACTCGCTCTCTAGCAGGGTGACGCCTAGCACCTCCGCCTGCTCTCGCAAATTCACCTCGACGCTCGGCGCAAACTGTTCCGTGGGAACGGTGAGCGGTCACTATCGTCGGCTGAATCCCCACTATATTTAATAGCGGATTCAATGCGGTCCGGCTAGGGGTTTTTGGGCTTGCCAGGCAAGTTTGCAGGCCCCCATGGAGGGCGATTTCGTCGGCTCCGGGGGATGGGTTAAGTCTTCGCCCCGGGTCACGCTCTGGGTGTGGCGCCCGCCCTGAGGCGGTGTGGGCCAGCCCTCCTTGGGGCCGGTGAAGGGAGGTGACCGCGGGGGTCCGCGAGAATGCCTAAAATCGCGGCGAATATGGTGTGCTTGGGCTTGCGCGGACCGGGCAGGATTGTTACCGTCTTAAATCCTTATCAAGGCGGGTGAACCGGCAGATTCGCCCGTCCACGGATGCTTGGGGAATGGTTCGAAGTCGGGGCGCGTTGCATATGCCCCATGAGGTTTATGCCGGGGCGGTTGGGCGCTGTTTGGCCCTTCCACCGGGCGCTTGGGGGGAACGGTGACCAGCGGCAGCGATTGGGCGGCCCGATCGGACGGGACGGCGGCAGGTGGGGATCGGTTCCCATCCCGCAAGCCGGGCCGCCTCGCCCGCATCTTTCCTGAACGCCAAGTTATATTCCGGACCGACGGACGGGTCCGCTTGGTGACCTTGACCACGGGCGGGCAGTCGGCAATCGCCGTGGTGGCCTTGGGCTTGGTCGGATGGTTCGGGTTCTCGATTTCCGCCCAGATGGGGTTCGATGACGCGATCGCCGGCAAAGACCTTGAGATCGGCGGCATCAGCGCGGCCTACGGCGATCTCAAGATCAGGCTTGAGGACTCGGAATCTCACTTCCGTTCGGTCGCCCGGACATTGGAAGCGAAGCATGCCTATCTCATGGCATTGCTCGATCGTCCGATGTCTTCGGGGGACGCGCTGAAGGCGCGCGCCCAGGGCCTGCATCAAGAGGATTTGACGCGGCAACGTTTGGCGAGCTCGCGCCGGGCGCTGCTGGCCCAACTGGGCGCGCTCGAAGGCGTTGTTCGGCGTAAAGCCGGGGCCAAAGGTGGCGCCAACGCGGCACGGGGGGGCACGGGCACGGTGCCGCTGTCCGGTCTGCGACGGGCGCGGGTGGGGCGCGAACATAAGCGCCTGATGTCACGCATCGATAAATTGGAGCAGCGGCTTGGCGCGGTCAACGGATCGCAACGCGGCGTCATGGATTTTCTCGCCGCCCGGAGCATCGACGATTTCGATCGCGCCAAGAAGCTGGTCGCAATTTCGGGGCTCGACGTAGATGGCCTTCTTGCCAAGTTGGCGGGCGCGGGTCCGCGCGGCCAGGGCGGTCCCTTCATCGCGGCGGCGCCGGACAGCGGGGCGACGGCGACGGTGCCCGCCGTGCTCGGCGTCATCGATCACCAATTGAACCGCTGGGAGACCCTCGTTGCCCTGATCAGCCGGCTGCCCTTCACGGCGCCCGCCGACCACTATTATGTGGCCAGCCGTTTCGGTAAGCGCCGCGACCCCATCAACCGGCGCTGGGCCATGCATTACGGGATCGATCTCGCCGGCGTTTATCATTCGCCGGTGCGGGCCACGGCGCCGGGCGTCGTTGTCAGGGTGGGGTGGAATGGCAGTTACGGGCGTGTGGTGGAGATCGACCATGGTCTCGGCCTTCGCACCCGTTACGGCCATCTGCACCGTATCCTCGTCAAACGCGGGCAGAAGGTCGGATTCCGGCGGAAGATCGGGCAGATGGGAAATTCCGGGCGTTCCACAGGGGCCCACGTCCATTATGAAATTCTGGTCAACGGAAAGCCGCTCGACCCGGCGAAGTTCATGGAGGCAGGTGAACATGTTCTCGAAGGATACTAAGAGTGGACGTGGCGGTAGCCGCGTCCCGTCGATTATCAGCGCCAACCTACGCATCGTCGGCGATCTCGTTTCCGAAGGGGACGTGCAGGTCGACGGCATCATCGAAGGTAACGTCCACGCGCGTTCCCTGACCGTGAGCCAAGGCGCCTCGGTACGGGGGCAGATTACCGCCGAATCGGTTTGCATCCGCGGGGCCGTCGAAGGGCAGATCACCGCCGATCAGGTGGAACTCGGCCGCACCGCCAAGGTGGACGGCGATATCGTCCACGCGGTTATCTCGATCGAATCGGGGGCCTTCTTCGAAGGCAATTGCCGCCACAAGCCGGAGAAGGTGGAGGCCACGCCCCCGGAGAAGGTGGAGGCCACGCCCCCGGAGAAGGTGGAGGCCACGCCCCCGGAGGTGGTGGCGGCGTCCGCCTGACGTTTTCCACCGGTTTCGGGGGGATCGGAAAATGCGCTAGCGCGCGCTCATGCGCGCGGCGCCTTTTTGCAAGGCGTCCCGGTAGGTGAGGGGGTCGACATTGCCGCCGGAGCCGATGATGGCGATGGATTTTCCCGAGACATCGAATTCCTGGCCCAAGGCGCCGGTGACAAGGGCGGCCAGGGCGATGGCGCCCGACGGCTCGAGCACCAGTTTCAAGTCCGCGAACGCCGCGTAAAGACCCTCGGCGACAAGATCGTCGTCGATCGCCAGCACCCCGTCCGCCAGGCGTTGGTTGATGGGAAAGGTCAGTTCGCCGGGCATCTCGGCGGTCAGGGCATCGCAAATGGTGGTTCCATGTCCGGGGCCGAGATCGTTGGCGATCCTGTCGCCCGCGGCCATGGAGCGCAATGTGTCGTCGTAATTGGACGGTTCCACCAAATAAATCCGGGTTTCGGGGCTGAGCGCCTTCACCGCCGTGGCGATTCCGGCGGACAGCCCGCCGCCGCCGCAGGGGATCACCACGGCGTCGAGCGTCACACCCAGCGCCCCGGCCTGCTCCACCAGCTCCAAGCCGATGGTCCCCTGGCCGGCGATGATACGGTCATCGTCGAAAGGTGGGACGATGACGGCGTGGCGTTCATCGGCGATGGCCGCAGCTATGGCGACGCGGTCTTCAACCTCACGCTGGTAGTACGCCAGTTCCGCCCCCCAGGACTGGGTATTGCGCTTCTTGATGGCGGGGATGTCGTTGGGCACGACGATGACGGCAGAGGTGCCGGCGGTGCGGGCCGCCGCGGCGACCCCTTGGGCGTGATTGCCGGTGGAGTACGCCACCACGCCGCGGTCGAGTTCTTGACGCGTGAGCTGGGCGATCCGGTTGTAGGCGCCGCGGAACTTGAACGAGCCGGTGAGCTGCAGGGATTCGGCCTTGACCAACACGCGGCATCCCAGCCGCTGGTCGAGCAGCGGTGCCTCCAGCAGCGGCGTGCGCACGGCCTTACCGGCGATACGCTCCGCCGCCTGCCTGATCTCTTCCAGGCCCACCGTCATGGTCGTTCCTCCCGATCGGGCGCGGGGACGCCATGCGCCGCCCAAGGGATGCTAGAGCACTATCCGGCCAAACTGAACCATTTGACCGGATCATGCACTAAAGGGCGGCGCTCTTGAGCGCCGTGTCGGTGATGCGGCGGCGCCCGAAAATGGCCCGATAGACCTGGAGGTTTTCGATCACCCGCTGGACGTAATTGCGGGTTTCGTCGAAGGGGATCATCTCGATCCAGTCCACGGCGTCGATACTGCCGCTGCGAAAATCGCCGTGGCGGCGCAGCCACCGCCGGGCGCGGCTCGGCCCCGCGTTGTAGGCGGCGAGCCCAAGCACGTAGGACCCGCCGAACGACGAGACCACGTCGGAAAGATAGGCGGTGCCGAGGGTGAGATTGTATTGCTGATCGGCCAGCAGCCTTTTGCGGGAGAACGGCAAATTGAGTCGCCGCGCCACGCGCCTCGCCGTGGCTGGCATCAGCTGCATCAAGCCCCGGGCCCCGGCCCAGCTCAGGGCCTGGTGGTCGAAGGCGCTTTCCTGACGCAGGAGGGCGAGCAACAGGGCACCTTCCAAGCCCCGCCGGTTCTGCGGCAACGGTTCCCGCGGCCAGCCCGCGGCGATGAGGTAGACGTTCTCGCGCAGCGCCCGCTTGGCCGCCTTGAGGGCGATATCCGGGCGCGCGGCGCGTTGGGCGATTTCCGCCGCCGCGGCGTACTCGGCGGGCTTCTTGGCGGTCTGGGAAAGATGCTTGATGAAGGCCCGGAAATGATTACGGTCCTGGCTCGCGGCGACCAATTCGGCGGCCCGCACCACATCCCGCCCGAGGTATGCGTTGACACTTGCCTCATCCCCATGGGGCGCCTTTGGTAAGGGGGAATCGTTCCGCGTGGCGAGCCGCCCCATGGCCAATTGCCCGTAGAAGGTGGTGAAAAATCGGCTCGATTTTACGTACCAAGTCCGGGCTTGGTCCGCTTGGCCCTCGGCATCGGCTGCACGGCCCGCCCAATAGGCGGCCCTGGCGCGGCTGACCGGGTAGCGCACCTTGGACCACAGGCGTTGGAAATGCCGGGCCGCCGTTTTGGCGTCGTTGAGAAAACGCAGGGCGATCCAACCGGCCAGCCATTCGGCGTCGGCGAAACCGGCGCCCGCGGTCTGACGATGGCCGCCGGCAAGCCGGTAGGCCTCGGTGACGTTCCCTTTGCGCAGCGCGCGGCGGGCCAGGGTGCCGCGTTCGCGCCACCATAGCTCGGGATGCGGTAGGGTCCTGGGCAGGCCGGCCAAAAGGGCGATGGCGTCGGCATCCCGACCCTTGCGGCGGCGCCATTTCAGGCGTTCGTAGACGAAACCCAGGTCGTTCAATCGATCAGGCGGCATGCGGCGAATCGCCCAGTCGACGCCGCCCCGATAGCGGCGCAGCCGGATCCGCGCCACCGCGACCATGCGCTCATTGGCATCGACGCGCCTAAGCATGCGCCGGGCCTCCCAGGTGCGCCCGCGCCACAAAAGGCGATCGAGGCGGCGCGCATGGTCGGCGGCGGTCAGCATGCGGCGATAGCGGCGGTAGAAATCGCGCTCGATGCGGCCGGAAAAGTTCATCTCCACCCAGGCCCTGCGGACCAACCGCCGGGCGCGCTGTTTTTCGCCGACGGCCAGGTAGGAATCGGCGAGCCAGATGGCGCCGTTGGGTGTCAATGGGGGGTGACGTCCCAACCAGTCGATGACGCGATGGATGGGGACGGCCGCGTTTATTTTGGCTTCCGCATTGGCGCGCAGGCTCTTCATTTCCGGCCAATCGGGGTTGTGGTCGATAAAGCTGGCGATTTCCTCGAAACTGGCCGGTTCGCCGGCCGTGGTGAAGCGGATCCAATCGACGACCTTGGCAAGGACCGGATCATCGCCGCGGCCGGCCAGGACATAGGCGCGTGACCATCGGCCCAGCGCGACGGCTTTGAGGACCTGTTCGGCGAGGCGGCGGGCCGAGGTTTTCGGCGGTGTCAGACGGGCCACGGCGGCTCTCGCGCTGTGTGACGTCTGGATACCGTCGGCCGCCAGCGACGGGATCGGCGCGACACCCGTGACCAAAACCAGGGCGAGTGCCAGGGCAAGCCCTAGGCCTTGGCCAAGGCCGGCCAGCCGCGTGATCGCATGAACCAACGTGATCACCTTTGGATCCGTCCCCCGAGGTATGCCATATCCCTGCATCGACGGTGCGCATCGGCGTTTGCCGCCGGTTGCGCCCAGCCCGGCATTGTAGGGGCGAATATGGTTAATGAATAGTTGCGATCCGGCAGATTTCGAGGCCATTGATGGTCGGTCAGGACCCAGACTGTGCGCAAACTACTTTGGGGATATCCACCACATCAATACCCGACATTTCCTAAACGGCGGGATGATTTCCCCTTGGTCTCGTCAACCTAAAATCTGGCATTCACCAAAAAACAGATATAGTCATAGCTGGCGGTGGCCCGCGCGGGAGTGCCAGGGCGCCGGAACCGCTTGATCAACCGGGCGGTTGAATAGGGAAGATGCCATGATCGTCGAGATGATCTATACCGATAACGCCTATCGCAACTTCAACTACCTCATCGCTTGTGATGAGACCGGCGAGGCGCTGGCCATCGATCCACTGGAATCCCAGATGTGCCTCGATGCCGCCAAGGACAAGGGCTGGGAGATCAGCCAGGTGCTCAACACCCATCACCACCGCGATCACACCGGCGGCAACGACGCCGTGATCAAAGCCACCGGCGCCAGGCTGCTGGCCCATGCCGGCGCCAAGGAGCAAATACCGGGTATCGACGTGGGCCTCGGGGCCGGAGACGTGGTCAAGGTGGGCAACAGCGTCGAGCTCGAGGTGCTGGACACGCCGGGCCACACCATGTCCCATGTCTGTCTGCTGGCCCATGCCGACACCCCTTCGCTGATCTGCGGCGATACCCTGTTCAACGCGGGCGCCGGCCATTGCCGCGGCGGCGGCCATCCCGAGCACCTCTACCGCACCTTCGCCGAACAGCTGAGCAAGCTGCCCGACGAAACCATGATCTACCCCGGCCACGACTACCTCGCCAACAACCTAGGCTTTACCCTGGACCGCGAGCCCGACAACGCCGCCGCCCAAGCCCTGCTGGATGAGGCGAAGGATCAGGATCCCCATGACGCCATTGTCACCACCCTGGGCCTGGAGAAGGAGATCAACACCTTCTTCCGCCTGGAAAGCCCGACGGTGATCGCCCGGCTACGCGAGGCCATCCCCGACTTCCCCGACGATCCCAGTCCCAAGGACGTGTTCCTGGGCCTCCGCACGCTGCGCAACGATTGGTAGGATCGGGGGGGCCGCTTCAAGTGCCATCCCTCCGTTGAACGGGGTGAGAAGATGGTGATACGGTTCCGCTTCGGATTGACTCCACTCTTCGCGTCCCATGGGGACGCAGATCGGAACCACCATGGCTGAGACACTTCCATCCGGCGCCGCCAAGCTCGCCGAGAACCATCCCCCCATTTGGGCCGCCTACCAACAGCTTGGCGCGGCTTGCGCCGAGGCCGGGCCGCTGGATGCGCGCACCCTCCGCCTGGTGAAGCTCGCCGTCGCCGTCGGCCAGGCGAGCGAGGGCGCCGTCCATTCGCACACCCGCCGGGCCCTTAGCGAAGGCCTCACCAAAGATGAGATCCTCCACGTGGCGCTGTTGGCCATTCCTTCCATGGGATTGGCCAAGGCGGTCGCGGCGATGACCTGGATCGGGGATATCCTGGACGCCTAGGGCACTTCCGGGCCAAATTGAATCAATTTGATGGGTGCTCATGGGCTTCCAGGGTAGGCGCGGTCCGAAGCGCGCACGCGGAGCAGATCCCGACGGACCGTCCTTGGCGATGTGTGGACGGCCCCGTTTTGGCTAAGGAGCGTTAAGCCCGTGCTTTTAGTTGGGACCCAATCCGCGGTAAGACGGATGATAAGACGGAACAACGCGTGGTAAACACGCGTCCAACTTCATACAGGAGGAGTTAAACATGATGTGGTCATCGGCACGATGTGCACGCCGCCCGGTCCCATCGGTTCTTGGATTGGTGTTTGCGTTGAACGTTTTAGCCATTGGATCGGCCTATGCCCAGTCGGCTAAGGGTATTCCTGCCGAACTCATTCGTTACGCCGACATGATACTGGTCAATGGTCAGGTGGTCACCGTTGACAGCGACGAGCCTCAGAAGATGACGGTCGCCGAAGCCGTAGCCGTCCGCGAGGGTAAGATTTTGAAAATCGGGACGACGGCGGCGATTCGCCTATTTACCGGCCCGAACACCAAAGTGGTTGACCTCAAGGGCCGGTCATTGCTACCGGCGGCCGTCTACAGCGACGCTGACAACGCGGTCCCGGGTGGCGACGTCGCCAAGGAAGCGCAGTGGCGCGGCTGGGTCCGCACCGACATGCGCAGGCTGTTGAGGGCCGAAGGCAAGCTTCGCGGCGCCACCGTGGCGATGATCCTGGACAAGGTACGCCGCATCGTCCTGCAGGCCTACCCAGGTGAAACCGTCTATGTCTTCGCCCAGAAGCTGGGCCTGCCCGGGATGTTCAAACTGACCAAGAAGGACCTGGACAAGCTTGCGCCCAATCAGCCGCTCGGCCTATGGCTTGGCAGTTCCCACGGCATCGTCAATTCCAAACTGCTGAAGATTGCGTTCGACAAGGGGTTGCCCAGAAGTCATCTGCACGTGATCAAGGACAAAAACGGCGAGCCCACGGGCCAGCTCGGTCAGCAGGCGATCGGCTTCATCGGCTATCATCTCCGGCCGTGGCCGACCAAAAAGTGGCATGACACCGTGGCCATCCCCGAGGCGCAAATCATGATGCTGCAATACGCCCGCGCGGGCGTCGCCACCGCCACCGGGCATATGAGCGGTCTGACCACGACGATTCTCAACCGGCTGCATCACCGCGGCGAAATGGCCATCAGGGTCTATCCCGCCCATGACTTCATTCGCCAGAACATCCATGCCGACCAATACCTCAGGCGTATCGGCAACCTGGTTGACTTCGCCTTGGTCGACAAGACGCGGGGGCCGATGGTCAAGATCATCGCCACCGCGGTCGGGCCACACTCGGGCGCGCCCAACACGGCGCTTAGCTTGTTGACCATCGAACCCAAGATCAAACTGATCGAGGGGCTCGGCGAATCGCGTCACGGATATGATAAGTGGAGCGCGCAGATCTGGACCGGCAAGGCCACCAAGGACCTGACAAAGGAGGAACTCAAGGACACCGACTACTACACGATCCTTCTGGCCCGGCAGCACGGTTGGAACCTGTCGGGCATCCATAATATGGGCAGTGCCGCCATCAGGCTGGCAATGAATGCGATCGAGGAAGCCGAGGCCCAGAAGGGCAAATATGTCACCGAGCGGTTCAAGCCATCCGGCCTCGATCACAATATCGACTGGCTGCCGGAACTGCTGCCCCAGGCCAAGAGGTTAAGCAGCTATCTCGGCTTCAGCATCGCCACACGAAACGTCTTCAAACAGCGCGGCTTCCGTGCCCGCGGTCTGAAGAACGTGTTGTCGTTGCAGTATGGCGAAAAACGCGTGGCCGGGATGGCTCCGATCAAGACGCTGATCGAGGCCGGCATCAAGATCAACATCGAAGGCAGTAAGCCCGACTTCAAACGGGCGCCGATTCGTTGGCCCATGTGGTACGTCGAAAAGGCCGTAACCCAGGTCGATATTCGCGGCCGCGTCCTAGACCCCAACGAACGAATCGACCGCAAGACCGCCCTCACCCTGATCACGCGCTGGTCAGCACGTTACATCGGCGAGGAAAAGAGCATCGGTTCCATTGCGCCTGGAATGTATGCCGACATGGTGGTGATGAACGGCAATTTCCTGAAGCAACCGGCAAACGAATTGGCTCAGTTGCGGCCCCTGCTGACCCTAGTGGGTGGGGTGCCGTCTTATGTCGATCCGGATTTCGCCACGGAAACGGGCCTCAGCTCACCCTTCAAGAAGCCGCGAATCCCGGCGGAAAAGGTCGAAACGGCGCTGCTCAAGGTCATGAGACGCGCCATCGTTTTTACCGGGGCCGATGGCGCCGAGGTCACGGCACGGCTGTCGAGCAAGCGGACCAAGATCCGCATCGCCGGCAGGAAGGTGGCGCGTCGCTTGCTCAAGGCCGGGATGAATTGCTCGATCGAATACACCCCCGGTAAGAGAAACGAAGCGAGCAGTGTCGATTGTAAATAGTCGGAACTATTTTCCTGCAGGGGCCGGGTTCCATGACAGGATCCGGCCCCTGGCTTGATCGGGTGTCAGGGTTGACAGACAAAGGGGGCTAGGAACGCGGCAAATAGGGAGCCCCGTCACCGTCAAAAAAATCCTTGCAATCCGGGAGCCATCCACTGAGGACATAAGGTCGCAAAAAAACGGCGGCCTGGAGGGCCGCCGTCCGATCGTGTAAGCCGTGATATTCAACTTGCCCTGTTAGGGGCGATTATAACAACTCTGGGGTGCGTTATGGTCCAGCTTAGCAGCCCTTAACGCATTTGCCGTTACCATCGAATTCCATGGTGCGGCCGCTGAGAGGAATATGGACCGGAATGCCTTTTATCAGGCTTTTGAACTTGGCGGTCTTGGTGCCGGGCTTAAGCTTGCCGCCCTCTGTGGCGGCTTCATTGGTATGTTGCGGGATCACCGCCTTGGGCTTGATCAGCTCATTGATCGAAAAGGCGGCTTCTTTCGGACCGGAAGTGAATAAGCCGCCAGCATTGATGATGGCAAGCTCGGCGCCATAGAACCGGCGTACCGTCGTCTCCTGATCGGCGTTGATACCGCTGTCGCCTGACATGTAGACGACCAGTCCATTGGAGAAGGTCAGGATAAAACCGTTGTCCGGACCGGTATAGGCGGACAGGCCGCTCTTCTTCATCAGGGCGCCAAGTTCCTTATTGAGGAAGGCCGGGCTGGCGCCGTTGCTGTGGGTCACGGGAACGATGGCGATACGCACACCGCCCACTTTCCGTTCGCCGCCGAAGCGGAGCACATTGACGAGCTTTTTGGCGTTGCCACCCAAGGCTTTTACCTGGGCGCGCAGGAAGTTGCGCATTTCGCCACCGGCGTAACTTTTGGCTTTCTTGCCGGCTATGATGGCCGCGGTATTGGAGCTCGGAGCCATCTTCACCTTGGTCTTGGGCTTGGCGCAGGTCCCGTCATTGACTTTGGCGATCCGGCGGTCACCCAGATGATCGCCATGCACGCTTGACAGCAGCACCACATCAATCTTGCCAAGGCGCGGATCGTCCGGGCCGGCTACGGTACGCCCCACATCAAAAACGATCCGTGTGCCGTCCGGGTCTTCAAAAAGCATGGCGCGGTCACGGCGGCAGAACTCGCCGTCATGGCTGCCAAGTGGCGTGATCTTGACATTGGCCGACCATGCCGGCTCGATGGTCATGCCGGCGACTCCCACGGCCGCGGCCACTAGAACGAGTGAAATCCTTTTCATCGGTACCTCCCTGTGTGTTTGCCCTGCACGGATTGTCCGTTTGGATTCTTATGCGTTTCGCACAGCGCCGATTATGATTAGCACAGTTGAGAACTTAAATGAAAAAGGTGATTACGCCGGCACGGGCGGTGTTGTCGATTCATGAACCGCTTTTGTCCGCACCCAGGGGTGAAACAAGGCAAGAGGGTGAAGTTGTCCCATTGGGCTGAGACAAACTTAACTCGCCAGGTCAACCGCCGGGGCGGTCTTGGCACCGGGGGCGATGGGGGCTATGGTGCCGCCGAATTCTCGGGGCGCGCGGGCCCCCGGGAGGGAGCAATACCATGTTCAAGGGATCCTTTACCGCTTTGATCACGCCGTTCAAGGACGGCAAGGTCGACCATAAGACCTTCCAAGACCTGGTGCGCCGCCAGCTGGACGCGGGCACCCATGGTGTCGTGCCGGTGGGAACGACGGGCGAATCGCCGACCCTCAGCCATGAAGAGCACATGCGCGTGACCGAACTGTGCATCGAGGTGGTCCAGGGCCAGATTCCGGTGATCGCCGGCACCGGGTCGAATTCGACCGAGGAGGCGATCATGTTGCAGCGCCACGCCAAGGCGGCGGGCGCCGACGCGGGCCTGGTGGTGACGCCGTATTACAACAAGCCGACCCAGGCGGGCCTCATCGCCCATTACACGGCGATCGCCGATGCCGTGGTCCTGCCGATCATCATCTACAACATCCCGGGCCGCTCGGTGATCGACATGAGCGTCGAGACCATGGCCGGCTTGGCCCGGCACGAAAATATCGTTGGGGTCAAGGATGCCACCGCCGATCTCGTCCGCCCGCTCGCCACGCGCCTCGCCTGCGGCGCGGATTTCTGCCAGATGTCCGGCGAGGACGCGACGGTGGTCCCGTTCCTCGCCCAGGGCGGCCACGGTTGCATCTCCGTCACCGCCAATATCGCGCCCGAGGATTGCGCCCGGTTGCACACCGCGTGGCAGGCCGGCGACATGGCGATGGTCGCCGAGATCAACGAAAGGCTGTTGCCCGTCCACGACACCCTGTTCTGCGAAGCCAGCCCCGGGCCGGTAAAGTACGCCGCCGAATTGATGGGCTTGTGCGCGGGCGAACTTCGCCTGCCGCTGGTGGAAATCACCGAAGCCTCCAAGAAGAAGGTCAAGGATGCGCTCGACGGCGCGGGCCTTCTCGGATGAGGCGACATGGCCCGCACCCCGAAGCGCGGTGGCGCCGCCCGCGACCGGATCGCCGCCCAGAACCGTAAGGCGCGGCGCGACTACGTCATCGAGGATACGGTCGAAGCCGGGCTGGTGTTGACGGGCTCCGAGGTCAAGGGCCTGCGCGGGGGCGGCGCCAATCTCAACGATTCCTACGCGCGCGAGCAGGGCGGCGAGCTCTGGCTGATCAATGCGCATATCCCGCCCTACAAGTTCGCCGGTGCGGGCGGCCACGAAAGCCGGCGCCGCCGTAAGCTCCTTCTGCACCGGCGCCAGCTGAACCGGCTCATCGGGGCGCTCCAACGCGACGGGATGACGGCGGTCCCGCTGTCCATCTATTTCAGCGACCGGGGCATCGCCAAGGTGGAGCTGGGCCTGGCCAAGGGGCGGCGCAAATACGAAAAACGCGAGCTTGAGAAGCAGCGGGACTGGCAACGCCAGAAAGCGCGGTTGATGCGGCAAAGGGACTAGGGCACTTTCCAGCCCATGGCCCCGCCGTGGGGCGGATCACCGGTCGAGGTGGCGCCGCGCGGTGGTGAAGATGGTTCGGAACATTTCCGCCGTCAGGCGGCCGGTGTTGGTGTTGAGCCGCGAACAATGATAGCTGGCTAAGATCAGAATCCCGTTCCCCCTCTCAAAGGCGGCGCCATGGCCGAAGGGCGCGTCCTTGAGCCTGAGTTCCAGCGCCCGCAGGGTGGAATTGTGGGCGATGGTGCCGAGCGTCACGATGCAGCAGAGGCGGGGGAGGGCCGCGATCTCGGCTTTCAGGAATGAACCGCATGTGCGGATTTCCGGGCCCGACGGCCGGTTTTGCGGCGGCACGCAACGCACCGCATTGGTGATGCGCGTATCCACCAGCTTAAGCCCGTCGTTGCCATGGGCCCCATAGGCGCCCCGGGCGAAGCCCGTGTCCAGCAGCGTGGGATAGAGCAACTCGCCCGCGAAATCGCCGGTGAACGGCCGGCCGGTCGCGTTGGCGCCCCTCAGCCCGGGCGCCAGGCCGACGATCAGGAGCCGCGCGTCGAGGCCGCCGAATGACGGCACCGGGCGGTTGTGCCAAGTCGGATTGGCCGCCGCATTGTCGAAGCGGTATTCCGCCAGGCGCTGACACAGCGCGCAATCGGCAGCCGGCTCATAAGGCGTCATCGGGCGGTCATTAGGAGACCGCGCACTGTTAGCCATCGGCCTCAGGGGACGAATTCGGGGTCTGGCTGATGCACGGCGGCTTCACGCGGGCGGGAAATTTCGGGCTCCAGGTCCCTCAGCTCGATGAATTCATCGCATTGGCGGCGCAATTCGTCGGCCACCATGGGCGGGCTGGACCGTGTGGTCGAAACCACCGTCACCTGGACGCCCCTGCGCTGCACCACCTCCACCAGGCGGCGGAAATCCCCATCCCCGGAAAAAAGCACCACATGGTCGAGCCGGTCCACCATCTCCAGCATGTCGATGGCCAATTCGATATCCATGTTGCCCTTGATGCGCCGGCGGCCCTCGGAATCGGTGAATTCCTTCGCCGGTTTGGTGACCAGGGTGTAACCGTTGTAATCCAGCCAATCCACCAGGGGGCGAAGGGGAGAATATTCCTGGTCGTCGATCAGCGCGGTGTAGTAAAAGGAGCGGACGAGCCGGCCCTTGGCCCCGAACAGCGCGCGTAATTTCTTGTAATCGATGTCGAATCCGAGATTTCGCGCAGATGAATACAGATTGGCTCCGTCAATAAACAACGCGATCCGGTCTTCCGGATAAAAAGGCATTTTTCAAAGTCCTTGTCTTCAATGGGTGGGCCCGTCGGCGGACGGGCGTATATTGGTGCAGGCTAAATATGCGTCTCCCGAGCGGTAATACGCTGCTCCAGACAATGCACTTGGAATAGTCCTAAGTGAGAACACGGTGAATCATAACAGTGTTTGCAGGCGGGGTTCCATGATTCTGATCGGACTTGGCGCGAATCTGCCCTCGGTCGGTTTCGGGCCGCCTACGAAAACCCTTGAAGCCGCCATCGCGGCCATGGAGGCAAGGGCGATCACGGTTACCGCGCGTTCGCCATGGTATGAGAGCGCGCCGGTCCCGGCATCCGACCAGCCCTGGTTCGTCAACGGCGTGGTCCGTGTCGAGACGGCCCTGAACCCGGGGCCGTTGCTCGATGTCTTGCTTGAAATCGAGCACCAAATCGGCCGGGAGCGGGGTGCGCCCAATGCGCCGCGCGTCCTCGATCTGGACCTCCTCACCTATGACGCGGTCATCACCGGCCCCGATGCCTGCCCGGTTCTTCCCCATCCGCGCATGCTTGAGCGTGCCTTCGTTTTGCTGCCCTTGGCGGAAATCGCCCCGGATTGGCGCCATCCCGGCGACGGAACACCGTTAGCTTCGCTCATCGCCAGGTTGCCTGGCGGGCAAACGGCGCGGCCTTGCCCGTCGTCCTGAGCCGGTCCTTCGAGCCCCGGCGATCATCCTTGCTTTTGAACCCCTTAGCCCATATATAGTGAGACAACACTTAAGCGTTTGGAGCACCTGAATGGCCCGCATTACCGTCGAGGATTGCATCCTCAGAATACCCAATCGATTTGATCTCGTCATGGCCGCTTCCCAGCGTGCGCGGGACATCTCGGCCGGCACCGCCCTCACCATCGACCGGGACAACGACAAGAACCCGGTGGTCGCCTTGCGCGAAATCGCCGAACAGACCGTCGATCCCGAAGAGCTCGAGCAGGCGGTGATCCTGGGCCTCCAGCGTCATGTGGAGCAGGAAGAGTTGGAGGACGAAGACCTCGACGACCTGTCCGTGGGCAAAAGCCTCGACCCCGGCGGGCCGACGCAGACGGCGGCCGAGGATACGACCCTAATCCAGCAAGAGATCGCCGAAAACGTGTTGACGGTGGGGCAAGAGGCGGTGGAGGCCGGGGCCGAGATTTCCGATGTCCCCAGGGCCGCCGCGGAAGAGACCGCCACGGAACCGGAAGAGGCCGCCACGGAACCGGAAGAGGCCGCCACGGAACCGCAAGAGGCCGTCACGGAACCGGAAGAGGCCGTCACGGAACCGCAAGAGGGCGCCACGGAAAAGGCCGCCACGGAAGAGAGCTGATTCCGGGCTGGGTCACGGGCTCCGGCACCAACGATGCTCGACCGGGGCCGCCACGTCCGGGTCGAGACGCGTTTGCCAGGTGCTTGGGATGATCCGACAATTCGAATTGGTCGAAAAGATGCGGGCCTATGAACCCGCGGTCGATGAAGACCTGATCGATCGGGCCTATGTCTTCTCCATGAAGGCCCACGGGGCCCAGAAAAGGGCCTCGGGCGATCCCTATATTTCCCATCCCTTGGAAGTGGCGGGAATTCTGACGGACATCAAGCTCGATCAGGATTCCATCGTCACCGCGTTGCTCCACGATACCGTCGAAGATACCCTTGCCACCATCGAGGAAATCGAGCGTCTTTTCGGCCCCGATGTGGCCCGGTTGGTCGACGGCGTCACCAAGCTGTCGCGAATCGAATTACAGTCGGATCACACCAGGGAAGCGGAAAACTTCCGCAAGTTTCTGCTCGCCATGTCCGAGGATATCCGGGTTCTGCTGGTCAAGCTGGCGGACCGGCTGCACAACATGCGCACGCTCCAGCATATCAAGAGCGCCGAAAAACGCCGGCGCATCGCCGTCGAAACCATGGAGATCTTCGTGCCTCTGGCCGCGCGCATCGGCTTGCGCGCATGGAAGGATGAACTCGAGGACCTGGCGTTCGTCGAAATCAACCCCGAAGCGCATGATTCCATTCTTGCCCGGCTCGAATTCCTGCGCGAGCAGGGCGGCAGCCTCGCCAAGGAGATCATCGAGGAATTGTCCAAGACCTTGGAAGACGCCGGGATCTCCGCCATCGTCACCGGCCGCGAAAAGCGTCCCTATTCCATCTGGGCGAAGATGCAGCGCAAGCGGGTGGCCTTCGAACAGCTCGCCGACATCATCGCCTTCCGTATCCTGGTCGACGACACCGCGCAGTGTTACCAGGCCTTGGGCGTGCTGCACGGCGCCTATCCCGTGGTGCCGGGGCGCTTCGATGACTACATCTCGACGCCCAAGCCCAACGGGTACAGTTCCATCCATACCTGCGTCATCGGACCCGGCCGCAACAAGATCGAAATCCAGATCCGGACCCACCCGATGCACGATATCGCCGAGCGGGGCGTAGCCGCCCACTGGCAATACAAACAGGGTGAAATGCCGGAACGGGAGGGCCGGAAATTCGGCTGGATGCGGGAGCTGCTTCAGATCCTCGAACACGCCGAAGGCCCGGAGGAATTCCTCGAGCACACCAAGCTGGAAATGTATCAGGAAAATGTGTTCTGTTTCACGCCGCGCGGTGACCTGATCAACCTGCCCAGCGGCGCGACGCCGGTCGATTTCGCCTATGCGGTGCATTCGAACATCGGCGATACCTGCGTCGGCGCCAAGATCAATGGACGGATCATGCCGCTCCGGACCCGGCTGGAAAACGGCGACCAGGTGGAGATCATCACCTCCAAGGCGCAGACTCCGTCGCCGACATGGGAGACTTTCGTGGTCAGCGGCAAGGCGCGCTCCGCCATCCGCCGCTTCATTCGGACCCGGGAGGTGCAGGAGTACACCTATCTGGGGCGGGCCATCTTAGAGAAGGCGTTCGAGGAATTCGATTACACCTATTCGGACCGGGCGCTGCGCGGTGTGTTGAAAATCTTCCGCCATGACAACGTCGAAGACCTGATCGCCGCCGTGGGCTCGGGCATGCTGCGGGCGCGCGAGGTCCTGGTGGCGGTATTCCCGGGCCTCAAGGAGGAAGTCGAAACCGGGACCCGAGGCAAGGTAGTGGCCCTGGCCCATGCGCGAAGGGAACGCGAGCAAAAAAAGTCCGGCAGTTCCGCGGTGCCCATCAAGGGTCTCACCCCCGGCATGGCGCTTCATTACGCCAATTGCTGCCATCCGCTGCCCGGCGACCGCATCGTCGGCATCGTCACCCCGGGCAAGGGCGTGACCATCCACACCATTGATTGCGACACCTTGGAAAGCTTTTCCGAGATGCCGGAGCGTTGGCTGGATGTCGCCTGGGACGTGGACCTGGCGGAAAATCGGGTGGGCCGAATCCATGTCACGGTGATCAACGAGCCCGGCGCGCTGTCGTCGCTGTCGACGGTGATCGCCAAGAACCTCGGAAATATCCTCAACCTCAAGATCACTTACCGGTCGACCGACTTTTTTGAAATGGCCATCGACGTAGAGGTGGAAAATCTTAAGCATCTCAGCAATATAATTGCCGCACTGCGCGCGACCCCGGCCATCAACTCGGTAGAGCGGGCGCGTGGATGAGAGGTTGCCGAATCCGTGATGTTCGACCGCCGGCATAAGCCATCGCTTGGGGCGCGGGCCAGAAATCTGGTCTGGCCCCGTTCAGGGTGGCTGCGCGCAACCCGGTATCTCGTCCACCGGGTCCGGCGCCTGCCGGGGACGCCTTATGCCATTGCCGCTGGCTTCGCCTGTGGCGCCGCGGCGTCCATGACACCGTTGATGGGGTTTCATTTCGTGTTGGCGGGGTTGTTGGCCTGGATCATCGGCGGGTCGATCCTGGCCTCGGCCATCGGTACCGCGGTGGGGAACCCCTGGACCTTTCCGTTCATCTGGCTTTGGATTTACAACCTGGGAAGCTGGATGCTTGGATCGCCCGACCAGCTCGGCCCCGAGACCATCACCCCGGGCTATGTGTGGGATCATCCGATGGATGTCCTGCTTCCCATGCTGGCCGGTTCGCTGCCCACTGGGATATTGATCTGGCTGATAATATTCTGGCCGATCAGGCGCTTGGTCCAAGGGTATCAGTCCCGTCGGAGCGCCCGTCTGGCGCGACGCGCGCTGGCCAGGGAAGGGTCCGGAGGCATCCAATGACGGTTCCGGCTGCCACCCCATGGCCAAGCCTGCGGTTGGGGGTCAATATCGACCATGTGGCAACCATCAGGAATGCCCGGGGTGGGGGCCACCCGGACCCGTTGAGGGCCGCGCGGATCGCCGCCCGGGCGGGAGCCGATGGCATCACCGCCCATCTTAGGGAAGACCGCCGGCACATTTCCGATGACGATATCATGGCGCTGCGCCGGGAGATCGAGCTGCCGCTCAACCTGGAGATGGCGGCCACCGAAGAGATGCTGGGCATCGCCCTGCGCCACCAGCCCCACGCGGCCTGCATCGTTCCCGAAAAGCGCCGAGAACTGACCACCGAAGGCGGGCTGGACGTCGCCGGAGGCGGCGACCGGCTTCGCGATTTCACCCGCCGGCTGGCGGGCGCGGGCATCCGCGTTTCCCTGTTCATCGACCCCGACCCCGACCAGATCGAAGCCGCCGCCGCCATCGGCGCGCCGGTGGTGGAGCTGCACACCGGTGCCTATTGCCATGCCGGTGACGACCAGCGCGACTGGGAGCTGGCGCGGATCAGGACGGGCGCGGCCCTTGCCGCGGAAGCCGGGCTCGAATGCCATGCCGGCCATGGCTTGAGTTTCGATACCGTCGGCGCCATCGCCGCCATTCGCCAGATCCAGGAACTCAACATCGGGCATTTCCTGGTGGGGGAGGCGATCTTTTCCGGCCTGGATTCCGCGATCAAGCGCATGCGGGCCCTGAT
>SMUX01300441.1_pt1 | contig 22397 bp, 18 predicted proteins | sample 2456431 | NCBI WGS metagenome assembly SMUX01 (sample SAMN11095930, study PRJNA526329) | marine sediment metagenome | biome: Marine sediment; feature: Surficial sediment; material: Deep marine sediment; isolation source: Hadal surficial sediment | place: Pacific Ocean | collected 2014-11 | depth... | reverse complement strand
CGTTCAGAACGTCCTGCGTGACTACATGAGCGCATGGGGAATGCACCCGATTTGCGTTTCCAGCAGCAGCCTGGCTATGAACGTGCTACGAAACCAGGATATTGGGGGCTCTTTCGATCTCGTATTGGTTGACCGGACACTGCCTGGCATGGATGGAATCGCATTGGCCCGGCAAATATGTGTGCGGATAGGCTCCTCCAAACCACGGATACTGCTCATGCTGTCCGATATGCTCGGAAGCGAGCCAGAAGATTTGCGCCAGCTTGGCATCGACGCCACATTGCGTAAACCCATTTCTCAGCGAGCTCTCTACGACTGTCTGCGCGATATGCTCGTCCGAGAGCCAGTGCGAGATGGGGGAACAAGGTTGGTGGCGGTACCCACAACGAACCTGCCGACTTTCGGTGCAACAGTGTTGGTGGTCGAAGACAACGTCATGAACCAGCGCGTCGCGCGACGCATGCTCGAGATGTTTGATTGCGATGTAGAGGTCGCAGAAAATGGCAAGGTAGCTCTCGAGAAGTTCCGCACGCGGAATTTCGATCTAATTTTCATGGATTGCCATATGCCCGTGATGGATGGTTTCGAATGTACCCGGCTCATTCGTGAGCATGAAACGAACATTGCGTCGGGCCAGCGCGTACCGATCATCGCACTGACTGCCAGTGTACTAAGCGAGGGTGAGGATCATTGTAGAGCCGTTGGTATGAACGGCTTTCTGTTCAAGCCGTACGACGTCGGGGATCTGCATAAGACCCTGGAGCAGTATCTGGGATCGGATGCCGGAGTCTCCACTGCCGCCTAGCATCCAGCGAACTCGGAGTTGCGGGTCGAGATCACGGTGGCCGGGGCAAGTCCGGTCCGGGGGTGTACTGTAGAACCCGAATATGCTCCCGAGCGGCGCGAGTGACATGAGACCATCCGTCATTTTCGCGTTGATACTGGCTACCGTCTTGCCGGGTATTTCGGCAACGCATTCGTTTTTCATTTCACCTTTCTGGAAAATCTTCTTACAAAGCTTGTACTCCATTGGAATGACGCCTTGGCGTTTTCCGTTCCTGGCGGCTGGCGTCGCAACCTGGATCTTCGCTCCACTGCAATTTCAGGCAGATATGGGCATCCTGCTCACCTTCATGTTCCTGCTCAACATGCTGGGAGCGATATTTCTTCTACCGGCACTCGCCTGCTGGCTGTCGGGAGCGGGACGTGCAACGCATCCTACTGCGCTGCATCGATGACAGAGAACTCCAAGTGCCCGATGTCCATGTCCGAATTTTCCAACTCCTGAACCATGGTTACTTTCCAATCTCCAGTCGTGGCTGTCGGGATTTTTTTCCAGGTCCTGAACCGCGTTGCACCGCCCAGTGAAATATTCGACGTGTTTCGGACTTTACCCTTGCGAGAATACTGCAGGAGGATCTTGGATTTTTCACCGGCTGGCACCAGAAAATTCATCCACAGGTAAACTTCCTCTCCTTTCGCGACGGTCTTATTGGATATTTCCGCAACGCATTCGTTTTTCGTGTCCCCTATCTTGGAGATCTCCTTGCAAAGCTTATACTCCATTGGAATGACGCCCTGACCCTTGCCGTTGAAGTAATAGTTAATTACTTTGCGCGCTTCTTCCGGGCTGGGTTTGTCTTGCGCCATCGCGGCCATTGATCCGCAGAGTGACGTGACGGCCAATGCGCACATGATTTTTTTCATGGTGTATCTCCTCTCCGTGTGGCACGTTAACTGCTGCACGACGACTGCATACACGATTACTTCCCATGGTAAGCATCGCCGCTTACGACAAGCGTAGCGTAAATCGTGTTCGTACACGGAGTTGGCGGACCGACTCACGCCTGAGCCGAGATTGGCATGAACGCACGGGTCCAATCGGGCGAAATCTGTAAACTCTACTTTTGGCTCTGTTCGATGTAGTAGCGGGCGCGCTGTACTTTATCGACGCAGTTGGGATACTTCCGGAATTCCTGCTGGATGCTGGCGGCGGTAAGCAGGCTTGCGGCCTGTGTCCAGGCCACGCTACCGCTGAACCCTTTGGCTTTGGCGAAATCGAGCTCATCGTAGGCAACTCCGAGTCCGCGCTTGCACTGCTCGGCAAGCTCGATATCTCTTGGAGGACCTGGGCACGCCGCGATCGTGCCGGCGATCCCGATGATCGCTCCGATCCGGATTGCTCTTTTGAACACAGGCATCCCTACTCTCCTTCGCCCCGGGGAAAGCGCGCCGGGCGTTTCTCCACGAAGGCGCTGACCCCTTCGGCAAACTCCGGCCCTGTCACGCCGGCGATAAAGCTGTCCTTCTCCGCCCGCAGCTGCGCCTGCAGCTCCGCACCCAGAGATTCGTTGAGCAAAGCCTTGGTGCGGGCAAGCGCATCCGCCGGACCCGCCGCCAGGCGAGCCGCCAGCTCGCCGGTCATCTTATCCAGTTCCGCCGTCGGCACCACCCAATTGATCAGGCCGTAGTCGCTGGCCTGCCGGGGCGTAATCCGATCTCCCAGCAGCGCGAGCTCCATTGCGCGCTTCAAACCGATCGTTCGCGGCAGGGTCCAGGTGCTGCCGCCGTCCGGCGAGGTTCCGATGCGGCAGTAGGCGAGGCTGAATACCGAATCCTCGGCGGCAATTGCCAGATCGCAGGCGGCCACCAAGCTCATACCGAATCCCGCGCTGGCCCCTCTGACGCTGGCGATGACCGGCTTGGGCATACTGCGAATGTTGATGATCGCAGCGTGTACGGCTTCGATCTCGCCACCGATGTTTTTCTCCACGTCGCCGGGCGATTCCTGCAGCAGTTTGAAAAAATGGCGCACGTCCCCGCCGGCCATGAAATGCTCGCCGGCGCCCTTGATGACGACACAACGCACCGCGGTATCGCCCGCCAGCGCGCCGGTCGCCGCGTTCAAGGCATTCGCCATGTCCGGGTCGAGGGCGTTCAAAACCTCTGGTCTATCGAGAACGATGGTGGCGACGCCGTCCCGGATGGTCGTAGAAATATTCTCGGACATGCCTGACTCCTGAAATGCCCCGTTGGTTCAGTCAAAAATCCTCATCGTCGAATGCCATGATGGATCCTCCACCGGCTACGATGCAGGCGAAAAGCGCCTCCGTTTGTGGCAGCACGCGCTGCAGAAAATAGCGTGCCGTGTTCAGTTTGGCGCGATAGAAACTATTGTCATCGTCGTGACTGCGCGCAAGCGCGATCTCGGCCGCGCGCGCCCACAGATAGGCCATCGCCACCAGGGCGAACAATCGCAGGTACTCGCTGGCGGCGGCTCCGGCTTCGTTGGGATCGCGCAAGCCCTTGCTGGCGATCCACGCACTCGCCTTCTGCAGCCGGACGAAAGCCTTCGCCAGCGGATCGACGAACTCGGCAAGCTCGCTGCGTTCGGCACGCGTCGCGATAAACTCGGCCACGGGTTGAAAAAATTGACGCAAGTAGCGCCCCGTATGGGCCGGCAGTTTTCGACCCACCAAGTCCATGGCCTGCACGCCGTTGGTGCCTTCATAAATCTGACAGATGCGTGCATCACGCACGAACTGCTCCATCCCGTGCTCGCGGATGTAGCCATGCCCGCCATAGACCTGCACGCCGAGATTTGCGACCTCGCTGCCCATGTCCGTGCAATAAGCTTTGATGATGGGGGTCAGGAGTGAAACGAAATCTTCCGCCTCGCGGCGCGCCTGCGCATCGATGCTACGCTGCGAATGCGCGTAACGAGCCGCCACCCAGGTCAAAAGCGCCCGCGCCCCTTCGACCTGGGAACGCATGGTGAGCAGCATCCGGCGCACGTCCGGGTGCACGAGAATGATGTCCGCGGATTCGTCGGGGGATCGCGAACCGTCCAGCGCCCTGCCCTGTCGACGCTCTTTCGCATAAGCAACCGCGCCTTGATAGGCGGCTTCGGCGATTCCGAGCCCGTGCACGGCCACCGCCAGGCGCGCGCCGTTCATCATCGTGAACATGGCACGCATCCCCTGGTGCAACTCGCCGACGAGAAATCCATTGGCGTCGTCGAAATTCAGCGTGCAGGTAGCCGAGGCGCTGACGCCCATCTTGTGCTCGATACCGGAGCAGGTCACGCCGTTGCGCGCACCGATACTGCCGTCGGCATTGAGCTGGAACTTAGGCACCAGGAACACGCTGAGCCCCTTGCTACCCGCCGGCGCATCCGGTGTGCGCGCAAGCACCATATGCACGATGTTTTCCGTGAGATCGTGCTCACCGGCAGAGATGAAGCATTTGGCGCCGTTCAGAACGTAGCTGCCATTGTTCCCGGGCGTAGCCCGGGTGCGGATCAGACCCAGATCGGTGCCGCACTGGGGCTCCGTCAGACACATGGTGCCGCTCCAGCGTCCTTCCACCAGCGGCGGCAGCCAGGTCTTCTTCAGCGCCTCACTGCCATGGCCTCGGATGAGCTTGTATGCCCCGTGACTCAAGCCGGGATACATGGCGAAGGACAGATTGGAGGAGCAGAGCATCTCGGTGACCAGGGTGTCCATGGTCGCCGGCAGTCCTTGGCCCCCATGGTCGACGTCGGCCGCAATCCCGGTCCAACCGGCGGCGGTGAACGCCCGGTAGGCCTCCTTGAAACCGTCGGGTGTGCGCACCACGCCGTTTTCCAGCCGGCACCCTTGCTCGTCGCCGCTGCGGTTCAACGGCTGCAGGACCGCTTCGCAGAATCTGCCGGCTTCGTCCAGCACCGCGTCCAGCACATCGGGAGTGAAATCCTCGTTGCCCGGCAACCCCTGCAACTGCTCGTCTGCAAGCAGCTCGTGCAGAAGAAACTTCATATCTTCGACGGGCGCGTTGTATGCGGGCATTTAATTTCGCAGCGGCTTTCCGGTTTCGAGCATATGTTCGATGCGCGCGATGGTCTGCGGGCGCTTTACCAGGGACATGAAGGCGCGGCGCTCGAGATCCAGCAGCGCATCCTCATCGACGGTCTCGGTAACATCCGTTTCACCCCCGCTCAGCACCTCGGCCAGCGCGCCGGCGATAACCATGTCGTAATCGCTGGCCTTGCCGAGCTTGTGGAAACCGTCCACGGCCATCTGCAGCGCCGTTCTGGCAGTGGCGCCCGGCAGCGAGGCCTGCGGCGGCTGCGGCGCCACGTAGTCGCTGCTGAGCGCAAGAACCCGCGCTTTCGCATCCGCCAGAACCCGGTCGCGATTCATCGTGATGCCGTCGTCGTGGCGCAGGAACAGATGCCGGCGGGCATCGGCGGCCGAGGTCGAAACACTGGCCATGCTGATGGTTTCGAAGGCCTTGCTGACCGGGGGCATGGGACCGCCGGGCCGGCGCTTGTTGTCCCACCAGCGCAGCAGCAACTCCTTGCATCCCCCCCAGCCGGGGATCAGGCCGACGCCGACTTCCACCAGACCCATGTAGAGCTCGGCGTGGGCCTGCACGGCATCGCAATGGAGCAGCACCTCGCAACCGCCCCCCAGCGCCATCCCCGAGGGCGCACCCACCACCGGGAACGGTGCGTACTTGAGTGCCTTGTACGCCTGCTGCCCGCCGCTGACGGTGGCTTCGATATCATCCCAGGCGGCGGTGTTGGCGGCGAACAGCACCATGGCAAGATTCGCGCCCACGGAAAAGTTCGCCCCTTCGTTGTAGATCACCAGCCCCTGGTAATCGTCGGCAACGATGCGCGACGCCCTGGTGATCATCTCCAGAATATCGGTATCGATGGCGTTCATCTTGGAATGGAATTCGAGACAGACCACGCCATCGCCCACATCCCACAGGCTGGCCGAAGCGTTGGCCGCCAACGGCTGCGCGCGCAATTTCACATCGGCCAGCAACTGTACGCCCTCGGCGCGCACGATGTCGTGGTAGGCGCCGTCCACGCCGAAATACTGGCGCCGGCCATGGTCGACGCGGTAGAAGCTGCCGTCGCCGATCCCTTCCAGCAGCGCCGGCACCTGCCAGCCCTCATCGGCCAGGCGGGCGGCGAACCAGGAAGCCCCCAGACGATCCATGAGCTCGAAGGGGCCGTAGCTCCAGTTGTAGCCGAGCTTCATGGCCTCATCCACGGCCACGATATCGTCGGCGATCTCCGGCACCAGGCCGGCGGCATAGCAAAGGGTTTTCGCCATGATCCGCCAGGCGTAGACGCCGCCCTTGTCCGGGTGCTCCATGAGCGCCCGCGGTCCGCCGCTCTTGCCCGCTTCGATGCTCTCGAGCTTCACCTTTGCGGCGTCGTGGTATTCGCCGCTCACGAGATCGATGGCCTGCTTGACCCGTTCGCCGCCATCGCGCTGCAGGCGATAGAAACCGCCCTTGCCTTTGCGCCCCGTGTAGCCGTCGGCGATCATTTTCGTGATCAACTCCGGCACTTGGAAGTACTCGCGCATGGCGTCGTCGGGCCCGAGCAGATCGCCCATGCTGACCACAATGTGCGGCATGAGATCGATGCCGATCAGGTCCATCAATCCGAACACGCCGGTTTTCGGAATTCCCAGAGGCCGGCCAGCCACCGCGTCGGCCTCCTCCACCGTCAGCCCCTGGCCCATGGCCTCCAGGACCGCGCACTGCAACCAGTAGACGCCGATGCGATTGCCGATGAAGCCCGGCGTGTCCTTGCAGTCCACCACACCCTTGCCCAGCGCCCGGTCACAGAAGTCGCGCACTTCATCGGCGGCATCGGCGCGGGTCGCCGAGCCCACCACCAACTCCAGCAAACGCATGTAGCGCGGCGGGTTGAAAAAGTGCGTGATGAGAAAATCCCTGCGGAAGCTCTCGGGCATTTCCTCCAGCAGAGTCCCCAGGGGAATGGTGGAAGTATTCGAAGAGACGATGGAGCCTTGCTTTCGAGCCGCATCCACTTTCTTGTAGAGATCGCGCTTCACGTCCAGCCGCTCGATGACGGCCTCGATGATCCAGTCGGCGTCCGCGAGCCTCCCCATATCGTCTTCCAGATTGCCCACCGAGATCCGCCTGTGGTTGCGCGGATCCATGAACGGCGCCGGGCGTGTCTCGAGCATTTTCGCGACGGCACCCGCGGCAATTGCATTGCGATCGTTACCGCCCTCTGGAACGATATCGAGAAGAATGACCTCATAACCGGCATTGGCAACCTGCGCGGCAATGCCCGATCCCATGACCCCGGCGCCCAGCACGGCGACGCGATGGATGCTCACGAGAGTGCTTCCAGGACGGTGGCGATGCCCTGACCGCCGCCGATGCACTGGGTCGCCAGCGCGTAGCGTTTGCCCTCGCGCTTGAGCAGCGAGGCCGCCTTACCGGTAATGCGCGCGCCGGTTGCCCCCAGAGGATGACCCAGCGCGATGGCGCCGCCGTCGATGTTGACTTTGTCGTGATCGAGGCCGAGCTCACCCATGCAGGCGATGGCCTGGACCGCGAAAGCTTCGTTCAGCTCGACGATTTCCACGTCGTCCAGGGCGATTCCGGCACGGGTCATGGCCTTGCGGGTGACACCCACGGGACCGATGCCCATGATTTCGGGCGCGCAACCGCCCACGGCAATGCTCTTGATGCGCGCCAGCGCTTCGAGCTGGTTGCTGTCGGCGTACTCCTCGCTGCAAACGAGGACCGCGGCCGCGCCGTCGGTGAGCGGCGACGAAGTGCCGGCGGTAACGCTTCCATCGGCGCGAAAAGCGGGCTTCAAGCCGGCAAGTCCTTGTTCGTTCGTATCCGGCCGAATACAGCCATCCTCGGTGACGGCGACACCTTCGTGGGTGATGGGCACGATCTCATCGGCCAGACGGCCGTCGGCACGCGCGGCCGCGGCTCTCTGCTGACTGACGACTGAAAACGCTTCCTGCTTCTCACGCGTAATCTGGTACTTCTCGGCAAGATTTTCCGCCGTTTCGCCCATGGCCATGTAGGCCGCCGGAAAGGATGCATAAAGCGCGGGATTCGGCATCGGATTGAAACCCGTGATCGGCACCCGGGACATGGATTCCACCCCTGCACAGATAAAGGCGCTGCCGGCGTTCATCTGAATGGCCCCCGCCGCCATGTGAATGGATTGCATCGAAGATCCGCAGAATCGGTTCACCGTAGCGCCCGCAACGGACAGCGGCAGCACCTCGGACAGGAATCCTATGAGCCGGCCGACGTTAAACCCTTGCTCACCCTCGGGAAACGCACAGCCGACGATGACATCTTCGATATCCTCGGGCTTCACCCCGGTCCGCTCGATCAGCGACCTCACGACCCGCGCGGCGAGATCGTCCGGGCGTACCTTGCGCATTTCGCCCTTGGTGGCAAATGTAAACGGCGAGCGCGCGTAGCCCGCAATGACGACGTTCTTCATGGACGCATACTCCGGGAAATTGGGGACAGGAAATTGGGGACAGATCTATTTTATCGCACTTGTTCACGAACAAGCGCGATAAAATAGATCTGTCCCCAATTTCCTAAAATAGAACCGCCCCGCGGGTTACAGAGATACTTCCCGCCATTGGCTTTCCAGGCGCTTCGGCGAGACGCGCAGGGTCGTGCCCAGCTCCTGGGCGAACAGCGAGATACGGTACTCCTCCAGCATCCACCGATAGTGGGTCAGCTCCGGGTCCCGGCGGCCGCGCAACGCGTGATCGGCAGCACGCGCCGTGAAACGTTGCCACAACGGCACGATTCCGGCGAGCTTGCGGTTGTCACCGGCGCCGCCCCGGCGCAGCTTCTCCAGGCGAAGCCGCAGCGCCGCCAGGTACCGGGGGTAGTTGTCCAGCGCTTCGTCCGGCGTGGCATGCACGAAGCCACGAAACATCAGGTGGGCCAACTGCTCATCCACATCGGCGAGGCTCGCCGCGGGCAGCGTGGCTGCCTGTTCCCGGCGCACGGCCATCAGCGAACGGTGCTCCTCGAGGATCCCCCGCACCAGCTCGCCGATACCCTCGGCGGCCGGCCACAGGCGCGCCCGCGCTTCCTTCGCGGCTCGCCGATAGCCCGCTTCGTCGCGTATTTCCCCGGCATCGGGCATGGCCCGCGCAACAGCGCGCGCCAGGATCGCCCCGCCCAGCTCAGCGCCGGATTCCGGCAGCTGCGCGTAATCCGGCGCCGCGGGCAGCATGGCGTGCATGAGCTCCATGGCATCCAGACCGTCCAGCCCGCGCAGGAGCTTGCGCATCTCGCGGGCGGCGCCGATGGCGAACAGACGCCGCACCCCACCGGCATGGGATTCCGCCGCCGATTCGGCACTGGGAAACAGGCTCAGCGTCACCGACTGCCCACGGTCCGCCAACCCTGGAAAGCCGCGCACCAAGCGCCCGTTTCGGCGCTCTTCCACCACCGCGGGCAGCGCATCCACCACCCAGTCCCTGAGCCCTTCGCGGGTAAAGCTATCGCCGGCCAGTGGCCTGGCCGGGGGATCTGCGGCGTGCCCGGCCAAGCGCGCCTGTAGCCGCAACAGGTCGCGGGCGCCGTCCAGGCAGGCACCGTGCTGGTCGATAACCCGGAAATTCATCAGCAGGTAGGCTTCCAGCTTCGCCTTCAGGCGCTGCCACGCCCAAGCGTCTTCCGGCACCTCGACACCCCGGTGGCTGCGCAGAAACTCGCGCAACGCGTTGGCGAGGGATCCGCTCTCGCGACCACCCTCGGCCAGAAACTCCTTTGCGCACCCGGCCAGGGGCAGCAGCTCCCGCCGGCATGCCTTGGGCAACAACTTCAACATGGCGAGAACCTTCTCGGGGAGCAGTCCCGGCACCAGCCACTCGAATTGCTCGACCTTCAGGCGTGGCAAGATCGCCAGCGGCACCTGCAGCGTGACGCCGTCACCGTCGCGGCCCGGCTCGAATCGGTAGGCGAGCGTCAGAGCCTGCTCCTCGAACAGCACCTCGTCGGGGAAATCCCAATCCGCCGTCTCGGGAAGGCGGCCCCGCTGCAGGCTTTCCGCGTCCATGAGCATGCGCTCCGGGTGCTCGCGCTCGGCACGCCGGCGCCAGGCTTCGAAGCTCTTGCTGTCGCAAACGTCCTCGGGGATCAGATCTCTGTAAAAGGCGTACACGTCGTCATCCGTCACCAGCACATCGGGGCGCCGCAGCTTGTGCTCATAGAGGCGCAGCGCATCCACCACCGCGGCATTGTGCTGCAGGAATCCGGCGGGCGACTCCATGGCCCCGTCCAGGATGGCCGACTGGATGAAAATGGCATGGGCGTCCTTGCGGTTGACCGGAGCGAAGCGCACGCGCCGTCGTGGCGTCACGGTCAGACCATGAAGGCTGGTTTGCTCGTACACCATGACTTCACCCAGGTACGCATCCCAATGGGCGTCGAAGTGGCTGCGCCGCAACAGATCGCCGCCGGCGCGCTCGATCCACTCGGGACGAATGCGCGCCACCTGATGGGCGTACAAGCGGTTGGTCTCCACCAGCTCCGCCGCCATCACCCAGCGCGCGCCGCGATTCGACTGGCCGGATTGGGCCGAAACAAAAAATATCGCGTCGTGCAGACCGGTGTAGCCGTGCTCGGCGTTTCGCATCCCGACATTGCGTAGCAGGCCCGTGAGCAGGGCACGATGGATGCGCGAGTAGCTCGCCTTCTCACGGCGCGGACGCAAACCCATGTGGCGTACGATTTCTCGAAGCTGCCGGTGCACTTCCTGCCACTCGCGCAACCGCGGCAGGCTCAGAAACTGCTTGCGGCAAAAGCGCTTCAAGCGAGCGCCGTTGAGGCCACGGGTTTGCTCGTGGACGAAGTCCCAGAGCTTCAGCATGCCCATGAAATCGGAGCGTTGGTCCTGGTAACGCTGATGAGCGGCCGCCGCCGGGGCTCGCGCCTCCGGCGGCCACTCCCGCGGGTCGGCAACGCTCAAGGCACTCGCCACCACCAGCACCCGGGCAAGACAGCCGAGCTCCTCGGCGGCGAGAATCATGCGCGCTATCGGCGGATCCACCGGCAAGCGCGCCAGGCGCCGCCCCATATCGGTCAACCGGTCGTCGGCATCGATGGCGCCGAGCTCGCGCAGCAACCGGTAACCGTCGTTGACCCGCCGGCGATCCGGCGCATCCAGAAACGGAAAGGCATCGAGATCGTGGATCCCCAGGGCGCGCATCTCCAGCAACACGGCAGCCAGGTTGGTGCGCCGAATTTCCGGCTCGGTAAACTCGCCTCGCGCCAGATAGTCTTCCTCGCTGTACAGGCGCACGCACACTCCGGGCGCGGTGCGCCCGCAACGTCCCATGCGCTGGTCCGCGGACGCCCTGGATATGGCTTCGATGGGCAGGCGCTGCACACTGGAGCGTCTGCCGTAGCGGCTGATGCGGGCGAGCCCCGGATCGATGACGCAACGCACATCTGGAATCGTGATGGAGGTTTCGGCGACATTCGTGGCCAGCACGATGCGGCGTTTGCTGTGCGGTTGGAACAGGCGTTGCTGCTGGGCCAGGGGCAGGCGCGCGAACACCGGCAGCACTTCGCAATCGTCTGGTAAACGGCGGCGCAAACGTTGACGCAGCTCGCGAATGTCCCGTTCCCCGGGCAGAAACACGAGCATGTCACCGGGTTCCTGCTGGTAAAGCTCCTCCACCGTAGTGACGATGCTGTCGTGCAGGTCCGGCTCGCCGTCACCGGCATCCACCGGCGGCTGGTAGCGCAACTCCACCGGAAAACCGCGCCCGGAGATTTCGATGATGGGCGCGCCGGCGAAAAACTCCGAAAACCGCTGGGTATCGATAGTGGCCGAGCTGATGATCAGCTTGAGATCGGTGCGCCGCTCGAGCAGACACTTGATGTAGCCGAGCAGAAAATCGATGTTGAGGCTGCGCTCGTGGGCTTCGTCAATAATGATGGTGTCGTAGGCGCGCAGATCCCGATCGGATTGTATCTCCGCCAGCAGCATGCCGTCGGTCAGCACCTTGAGGTAACAGTTCTTCCCAATCCGTTGATCGAAACGCAGCTTGTAGCCAACGCCGTCCCCCAGCTTCGTGCCGAGCTCACTGGCGATGCGCGCAGCGGTGCTGCGCGCCGCCACCCTGCGGGGCTGTGTGTGTGCAATGAGCCCGGCGGCGCCGCGACCAGCCTGTAAGCAAATCTTCGGAAGCTGTGTGGTTTTCCCCGAGCCGGTTTCGCCGCAAACGATGACCACCGGATTGGCGCCCATGGCCTGTTCGATATCGGCAACCCTGGCGCTGATGGGAAGCTCGCTCGGAAAGCTCGGACTGGGCAGCGATCCATGGCGCCGGTGCCGACGCCGCCGGGAGCGGTCGATTTCGAGCCGCAGAGCCGCCAGGCCGGCGCACCCAACCTTGCGGCTGCACCCGCGCTTTTCCAGACGTCGCAGACGCCGCAAGAAGCGCCCCTGGTCGGCAAGCATGCACTGTCGTATTTGGGATTCGAGGCTGGCCATGGTGCTGGGCGCCATGCGCGCGGCGCGCCGGTGCCTCATCGCATTCAACCAGAAAAGTTCAGGCTTATCGAGCGCTTACGATGAACGGCCCGCTTCGCTTGGCGTCCTCGGAGCGAGCTTATACCATGCTTGGCCCAGCCGGCGGGAGGGCCTTGGAATGTGTGGACGCTATGTGCTCAAGGCAACGCTTCCCGAGATCGCGCGCATGCTGGGCATGGACGCCGGCCTGGTCCTGGAACCCAGCTACAACATCGCACCAACCCGCTCGGTGCCCGTCTGCAGGATGGAGGAGCCCGGGGAAAAGCAGCTCGCGCTCATGCACTGGGGGCTGATTCCGCCCTGGGCCAAAAAACCCGACCCGGGTTACCGTTTAATCAACGCCCGCGCCGAAACCGTCGCCGAGAAACCCGCCTTTCGCAGCGCCTTCCAGCATCGGCGTTGTCTGATTCCGGCGGACGGCTACTACGAATGGAAATCCGTGCAGGGACGCAAGCAACCCTATTACTTCCATATGAAGGACGGCGAACCGTTCTGCTTCGCAGGCCTCTGGGAGCGCTGGCAACCCGCCGAAGGTGAGCCGCTCGAATCCTGTGCCATCATCACCACCGGCGCCAACGCCCTCGGCGCGGAAATTCACCCCCGCATGCCGGTGATCCTGCCCCGGGACGACTATGGGCGCTGGCTGGCCCCGGGAACCACCGCGCCCGCGCAAGTGCTGCCCCTGCTGCAACCCTTTCCGCCCGAGGCCATGAGCGTCTATCCCGTAAGCACCCTGGTCAACAACGCCCGCGTCGACGAGCCACGCTGCATCACACCCTTGGCGGACCCGCTGTAGGTTGGATTAAATGGGGACAGATCTATTTATTTTGCGCCCGCAATTGCGGGCGCAAAATAAATAGATCTGTCCCCATTTAATCCAACCTACGTTTCTTTACCTCTACCGGCCGCGCTTGGCCCAGGAATCTCTGAGGGTCACGGTGCGATTGAATACCGGGGCCCCGGGTCGGCTGTCCACGGTGTCGACGATGAAATAGCCCAGGCGCTCGAATTGCAGGTGGGTGCCCGGTGCCGCTTGGGCGACGCCGGGCTCGATGCGGGCGGCGTCCAGAACCTCCAGGGACTCGGCATTGATATGCTCGAGGAAATTCCCCGCTTGCGGATCCGGCACCGAGAACAGGCGATCGTAGAGCCGCACCTGGGCCGTCAACGCATGTTGCGCCGACACCCAATGGATGGTGCCCTTGACTTTGCGTCCGTCGGGCGCCGATCCGCCGCGGCTTTCCTTGTCGTAGCGGCAGTGCACTTCCGTCACCTCACCGCCCGCGTCCTTCACCACCTCCACACAGGTAACCAGATAAGCATAGCGAAGCCGTACCTCGCGCCCCGGCGCCATGCGGAAAAACTTCTTCGGAGGATCCTCCATGAAATCCTCCCGCTCGATGTATATCACCCGCGAGAACGGCACCTTTCGCGTGCCCATGTCCGGATTCTGCGGGTGATTGGCGGCATCGAGCTCCTCTTCCGCGTCTTCAGGATAATTGACCACCACCACCCGCAGCGGGCGCAGCACACCCATCACCCGCGGGGCTTTGCTATCCAGATCCTCGCGCACGCAGTTCTCCAGCAACGCCACGTCGATGACGTTGTCCTTCTTGGTAACGCCCACGCGATCGCAAAACTCCCGGATGGCCGCCGCCGTGACCCCACGCCGGCGCATGGCCACCAGGGTCGGCATGCGCGGGTCGTCCCAGCCGCTCACGTGACCCTCATCCACCAGCTGCTTCAGGCGCCGCTTGCTCATCACCGTGTAGCTGAGATTCAGGCGCGAGAATTCGATCTGGCGCGGCCGGCTGGGAACGTCCAGATTTTCGATGAACCAGTCGTAGAGCGGCCGATGATCCTCGAACTCCAGGGAGCACAGGGAGTGCGTGACATGCTCGATGGCGTCGGACTGGCCCTGGGTGAAGTCGTACAAGGGATAAATGCACCAGGCATCACCCGTCATCTGGTGGGATGCGTGCAGAATGCGATAGATCACCGGATCGCGCAGGTTCATGTTCGGCGACGCCATGTCGATTTTCGCGCGCAGCACGTGGCTGCCATCGGCAAACTCGCCGCTGCGCATGCGGGTCAGCAGATCCAGATTCTCGTCGACGCCGCGATGGCGGAAGGGGCTCTCGCGCCCCGATTCGGTGAGCGTGCCCCGGTAGGCGCGGATCTCATCGGCGCTGGAGCTGTCCACGTAGGCCTTGCCTGCCCGCACCAGCGCCACCGCCCACTCATAGAGCTGGTCGAAGTAGTCGGAAGCGTGACGCAGATGCTCGCCCCAGTCATAGCCCAGCCAGCGAATGTCTTCCTTGATGGACTCCACGTACTCGAGGCTCTCTTTGACCGGATTCGTGTCGTCGAAGCGCAGCGTGCAATGACCGCCGTAATCCTCGGCGATACCGAAGTTGAGGCAGATGGCCTTGGCGTGGCCGATGTGCAGATAGCCGTTGGGCTCCGGAGGAAAGCGCGTGATCACGTGTCCGTCGTTGTTGCGGCTGCGCAGATCCGAATCGATGATCTGGCGAATGAAATTGGTCGGCGTCTCCCTGTCCGTCATATTCCCCTCATGATGCTGTTGGCATTCCCGTCAACGATTCGACCTCAGCCGGCGCGCCTGGGCCAGCAGACCGGCGGTGGAAGCATCGTGGTCGCCGCTGGTGCCGTCGACCAGCTCTGTTAAAAGACTGCGCGCCAGCCCTTTGCCGAGCTCGACGCCCCACTGGTCGAAAGCATTCACGCCCCAGCACACGCACTGCACGAATATCCTGTGCTCGTAGAGCGCAATCAACGCGCCCAACCGCCGCGGCGTCAGGGATGCATAGAGTAATGTGTTGCTGGGCTGGTTCCCGGTGAACACGCAGTGCGGCAGCAGCGCCTGCAAGGCCTCCCCGGTCAGCCCCTCGCCGGCCAGCTGCGCCCGGGTTTCGCTCGCGTCGCGCCCCACCATCAACGCTTCGGCCTGGGCGAGCGCATTGGCGAGCAGCGCATCGTCATGCCCCGCCAACCCCGACGCGCCGCCCGCCGACACCAGAAAATCGCACGGCACCAGTGCGCCTCCCTGGTGCAGGAGCTGAAAGAAGCTGTGCTGCCCATCGTTTCCCGAAGCCCCCCAGACCACCGGACAGGTGGCGAAATCGAGGCTCTCACCGTCACCGCCCACCTTCTTGCCGGCGCTCTCCATCTCGAGCTGCTGCAAATAGGCTGGAAAACCGCGCAGACAAACGTCGTAGGGCAGCACCGCGCGGCTGGCGGCGGCGAAGAAGTTGCGGTACCAGATACCGAGAAGAGCCAGCACCACCGGCATGTTCTCCCCCAGAGGCGCGTTCAGGAAATGCTGATCCATGTCGTGGGCGCCCGCCAGCAGCTCGTCGAACGCGTCCATGCCCGCGGCTACCGCCACCGGCAGGCCGACGCAGGAACACAGGGAAAAACGCCCGCCCACCCACTCCCACAGGGGCAAAATGTTGCTGTCCAGGATGCCGAAGTCGCGGGCGCCGTCAGCATTGGCCGTGATCGCGAGGAAATGCCTGCCGACGGCGGCGTCGGGAAAACCGCCACGCTCCAGCAACCAGGCCCGGGCACTGGAGGCGTTGGCCATGGTCTCGGCGGTGGAGAAGCTCTTGGAGGCGACGATGAAGAGCGTCGTTTCCGCCTGGACTTCCGCCAGGGCAGCGGTCAGGCCGACCCCGTCGACGCTGGAGACGAATCGCAATGCCGGTACGCCCGGGCCCGGCGCCGCCAGCGCCCGGGCCCCCATCTCGGGACCCAGGTGGGAGCCGCCGATACCCAGGTGCACGACGTCGGTAATAGCCTTCCCCGTGTGACCCGCCCAGCGCCCTTGGCGCAACGCGTCGCTGACCTCGCGCATGCGCCGGCGGGCGGCCGCCACTGCCGGCATGACGTCTCCAACGGGGGCTGGAAACGGCTGCCCCGCGGGCGCGCGCAGCGCCACGTGCAAAGCAGCCCGGTGCTCGCTGCCGTTGACCATGTCGCCGGCAAACATTCTGTCGCGCCAGGCCTCCACGCCGCATTGCCGCGCCAGCTCCGCGAGCAGCACCATGGTGTCCGCGGTAATCCGGTTCTTCGAGTAGTCGAGGAACAGATCGCAGGCCTGCAGGGAAAAACGTTGCAGGCGGTCCGGGTCGCCGGCGAACAGTTCGCGCATGTGCAGAGGCGCAACCTGGATCTGGTGCGCCTGCAGGGCCTGCCAGGCCGGCAGGTGGTTCGGCGCAGAACTGGTCACGATGGCTTGCGGCTCTCCGGTTACGACCATCGCTAGCCTAATGGCTTCCGGACATAAACTGAACCACCCGCGGCCGCTTGGCGGCAGCCGGCGGCATATTGGTCAACACGCCCCGAGCGGGTATACTGCGCCGCACTCGCGGGCAGGGTGGCCCGTGAGTGCGAGGGGCCGATCACCATTCCACGCCGATAGTCGCCCTTCGGGGCAGTGCGACGCGGATCGGCGTGCTGCTCGCCGGCGACCACGATCAGCACTCGATGGACGATTAGGAACGCTATGAAGAATAAACGGCTACTCAGCAGCGCGATGTTGGTGACTCTGACCGTTGGCATGACGGTGGCCGCCGAGGTGCGTGCCCAGGGCGATGCCAAGGCCGGTTCGGTGAAAGCCATACCGTGCATGGGTTGCCACGCCATTCCCGGTTACAGCAACGTTTACCCCACCTATCACGTGCCGCGGGTGGGAGGGCAGAACCCGGAATACATCGTCGCAGCGCTCAAAGCCTACAAGGCAAAAGAGCGCAGTCACCGGACCATGCAGGCCCAGGCCGCGAGCTTGAGTGAAGACGACATGAAGGACATCGCCGCCTTCTTCTCGTCCAAGCCCGAGTAGGTGGCGGCCCGCGAAACCGCCCCACACACGGAGACCGCGATGCGCATATTACAGAGCCTCGTCGTCGCCGCTGCGTTGACCCTCGTCCAGGGGGGTGCTCAGGCGGCCGGTGACATCGATGCCGGAAAGGCCAAGTCCGCGACCTGCGCCGCCTGCCACGGCGCCGACGGCAACGGCGTCGAAGGTAACGACCCGGCCCCCGGCTTCCCCATTCCCATTCTCGCCGGGCAGTACCAGGACTATCTGGCCCGCGCCTTGGAGGACTACAAGTCCGGCAGGCGTAAGAATCCCATCATGGCCGGATTCGCGGCCACTCTGAGCGAGCAGGACCGGGAGGATCTGGCAGCATATTTCGCCAGTCAGAAGACCAACTTGTACACCGTCCGATATTCCGAAGGCCTGGAAGGCCAGTAGCAGCGCCTGACCGCCGGGACCCCGGCGCCGAAACGAAAAAACGGTTCGGTCACCCGTTGCAGTCGAATACGTCTGTCAACGGGTGCCGAACCAACTCCCACAGGCCAAATTGAGATGACGACTGCTTCGGGCCGCTGCCCGGTTGGTGAAGCGCGCACTACCCGGGCGCCCGAATGCCGATGCGACTCGGCGCCGCCGTCCATTCTTCTTGTTGCACTCGCTTTGTTCCCCGCATGGGCGCCAAGACGGAACCGCGCCCCGGGGAAAGGCCCGCCGGCGGAATTCCGCCCCCGACCGGCCTATGTTTCTAGACCGGGACAGGCAAGCGGATATTCCCCCAGCCACGAGGGATCCGGTCGTGGTTCACAGTTTCGCTCTCGCCGTTGCGCAGAACGGAATAAAGCCGTAGGTTCAACGGTCTATTGGCTGTAGAAGGTCCCGATTCCGGTTAGCTGGATGCAAAGGTCACAGGTACGATTCGAAAAGCTGGTCGGCGCCGTGTCCTCTGACCTGTTCCGATACGCCTTCATGCTGTGCCAAAACAGGGCGATGGCGGAGGATCTGGTTCAGGAGACCTTCATGCGGGCGTGGCGCTTTCTGGACAGCCTGCGGGACGAGAAAAAGGCCAAGAGTTGGTTGATGACGACCTTGAGACGAGAGTTCGCGCGCCAGTTCGAGCGCTATCAGCCCCGTTTCGACGACGTGGATCTGGACCAGATCGCGGGCAATGACGGCATCCACCCCGAAGTGTGGGCGGTGCGCCGAGGCCTTGGCAAGCTGCCGGACAAGTACCGCGAGGTGCTGGTGCTGCAGGTCATCGGAGGCTACAGCGGCGCGGAAATGGCCGATATGCTGGAGCTGCCGCGGGCGACGGTGAACACGCGCCTGTTTCGCGCCCGCCAGCAACTGCGGAAAGTATTGGAAAGCACGGACCAGACATCCGTTGTGCGAGAGGAACGACGAACATGAACTGCATCGAATTTCGCCGGATGTTGCTCACGGATCCGGCGGTCGTGGACTCTGCATTCGCCAGGCACCGGCGCGATTGCCCTGACTGCACGGACGTGGTGGCGCACAGTGCCCATTTCGAGCGGCGCCTTCGCGAGGCCGTCGACATCGACGTGCCGGAGAACCTCGCGTCGCGCATCTTGCTGAAGCAATCCTTCCAAGCGTCCGCCGAGCCGCCCTGGTGGCGCACCCGCCGCGCCTACGCCCTGGCCGCCAGCATGCTGCTGATGGTGGGCCTGGTCACCCTGGCGCTAACCGCGCATCTGCAGCAACGCCGCCTGAGCGAGGAGTTCGTGGCGCTGGTCAACGGCGCCCCCTACGCCCTGGCCGCCAGCAAGCCGGTCAGCAGCAGCGACATCTCAGCCGCCCTGGAGCCTGCAGGGCTGGATCTCGATGGCACCATCGGCGAGGTCACCTATGCCGGCCGTTGCCTGGTCCGGGGCAAGCTTTCCGGGCATATCGTCGTACAGGGCGATACCGCACCGGTAACGGTTTTCCTGATCAAGGAGCAATTGGTGAGCAGCCGGGCCACCATTCGCACCGATCACTACAGTGGCGTCGTATTGCCCCAGGGTAGCGGCACCATCGTCATCGTCAGCTCACCCGGAGAAGCCCTCGAGAGCCTCGAAACGCGGGTTCGTTTGGCCATACGCTGGACCCCGACGAAGGGCGCCTGACGCCCGCTGACCGGGACCGGGACTGGCAGCGGCAGCGGGCTTCGGACTTTAGCTCAGGTTTACACCCTATCTCACTGAATATTCAAATTTTTACCTGAATTTAAAGTCATTTCTCATGCGCCGCGCTCCCCCAGCCGCTTGCGCAGTTCCTCCACCCGCTGGCGGGCGCCGGGAGCACCGGGGTGGATAGCGAGCACCGCTTCGAAGGCCGCCAGGGCGCCCTCCTCGTCGCCGCGACGGAGAAAAATCAAGCCCATGCCCGAGATGGCACCGAAGTGCCGCGGCTCCAGCGCCAGGGTGGTCTGAATGTCCCGAACCGACGCCACGTGGTCATCGTTGAGATAGTAGGCCGTGGCACGCTTGTTCCAACCCTCCGCGAACTCGGGCGCGCGCCGGGTAATCTGTCCGAACAGGTCGATAGCGTCTTCGAATCGCTGATCGTTCATGGCCACCAGGCCTTCGGCCATCAGCGCATCGATTTCCTCGCGGCCGCTCGCGACCCAGATGCGCCAGATCTCAGCCTCCGCCGCCTGCGCCGCCGGCCTGCCGCTGCTCGTCGCCAGCAGGTCGAATAACCCATCGAGGCGCACGTCGGTCTGATCGGCCCACGCCGGCGACGGCAACAGGGCCAGCATTGCTGCCCCGAAGAGCGGCAGAAACAGTGACAGGAACGGCATGGGATTCACGGCCATGGGCCTATTCCCTGCGAGCGGCACGCGCCATGCGCATCATGGCCTGGTACTCCTCGGTGACCACCAGTACCGCCGCCTGATGATCGCAGGCAGGACAGGTGGCATCCAGCATCACACCCAGGGATTCGGGATCGTCGTAGTTTTCCTCGTCACGGTGGGCGAACTCCAGGAGTCCCTGAAAACCACACTCGTCGCAACTGCTCCAGCTCCGGTAGCGCTCGACTCTTTCCATCCTGGGATCCCTCCAACCGGGCCTGGCGCCAGATTATCGTAACCGCGGTCACGCGCAAACAAACGGGCCTTGTCAATCCCGCCTCAGGGATGCTTTACTTTCGCGACGACAGGAAAAGCCGGTATGGAACCACCATGTTGATCTTCTTCCCCAAGGACGCGTTGCGCCTGCTCAGAACCATGGCCCCAGCGTTGCTGATCGCATCGCTGAGCGCCGCGGCGCTCCCGCTGCACGCCGCCGGGAGCTGTGAAGGCACCAGCCGTGAGGATGCTCTCACCCTCGTTCGAGACACCACCGGCGCGCTGTTCGCCGCGGTGGAAGCCGAGGACGGTGTGCACAGTGAAGATCCCGCCCGAGCGCGGGCGCTGGTGGAAGAATTCATCACTCCCCACGTGGATCTCAAGGGCTTCTCGAAGCTGGTTCTCGGCAAGCACTGGCGACGAGCCACGCCAGAGCAGCGGCAACAATTTCTCGAGCAATTTCATACCCTCATCGTTCGCACCTACGCCACGGCCGTGACCACCTACACCGGCATCGAGGTCCGGTACATGCCCATGCGCGAGGAGTCCCGCCCGAACTTCGCCACTGTCAGAACGGTCATTCCCCGTGCGGATGGCGAGGGCGTCAAAGTCAATTACCGGCTGCATTGCCGTAACAACGTATGGAAGCTGTTCGATGTCAACATTGCCGGCGTCAGCATGGTGACCACCTATCGCAGCGCCTTCTCGGCAGAGGTCAAGCGCTCGGGACTCGACGGCCTGATCAAAGTCCTGCAGCAGAAGAACGACGATGTCGGCGCTTAAGTAAAAGGGGACGATTAAATGGGGACAGATTTATTTTCCAGTTAAATGGGGACAGATCTATTTTCCCGTCGCCTGCGCTGCAAGCGACGGGAAAATAGATCTGTCCCCATTTAACTGGAAAATAAATCTGTCCCCATTTAATCGTCCCCTTTTACTTAAGCGTCACCAGCTCTTCCGCATTGGTGGGATGGATGGCGACGGTTTCGTCGAAATCCCGCTTGGTCGCCCCCATGCGAATGGCGACCGCGAATCCCTGCAGCATCTCGTCGCCGCCCAGGCCGAATACATGGCAACCGACGATGCGCTCTTCCTCTGCCACGGTGATCAGCTTCATGGCCGCCTTGCTCTTGTGGCGCGTGAAGGCGTGGTACATGGGAGTGAACTGGGTCCGGTAGACTTTGACGTCCTCGCCGAAGCGCTCTCTTGCCTGGCTCTCGGTCAGACCGACAGTGCCGATGGTGGGATGGGAAAAGACCACGGTGGGAATGAGCGCGTAGTCGAGCTTGGCGTCCGCCATGCCACCGAACAGGCGATCGGCGAGACGGCGCCCGGCGGCGATGGCGACAGGCGTCAGCTCATCGTGCCCGGTGACGTCGCCGACAGCATAGATACCGTCGACGTTGGTGTTCTGGAAGGCGTCCGTGGGCACCTGGCCGTTCTCGCCCGAGGCGACCCCGGCCGCCGCCAGGGCCAGATCATGGCTTCGTGGCGCCCGTCCGATGGCCCACAGAAGCACGTCACAGCCGTCCATGCGCCGGCCATCGTGACATTCAACGACGAGTCCGCCGCCGGAACCACGCGACACGCTCTGGACCCGGGTGTCGGTGCAGATTTCCACGCCGTCGGCCTGCATGGCCGCCGTGAGCTGCTCGGAAAGCATCTCATCGAAGTCCCGCAGCAGCCGCGATTTACGCAACAGCATCGTGACCTCCGCGCCCAGGGCTCTGAGCATGCCGGCCAGCTCCACCGCGACGTAGCCGCTGCCCACCATCACCACGCGGCGCGGACAGGCGGCGAGCTCGAAAAAGCCGTCCGAGGTGATGCCGAGCTCCGCTCCCGGCAGGTCCGGCACCAGGGGAGCACCGCCGCTGGCGATCAGCACCCGATCGGTGCTCAAACGCTCACCGTTGACTTCCACGCTGTGCGCGTCGACGAAGCACCCGGTGCCGCGAATGTCGGCGATGCCGCTGTCCGAAAGCCGCCTTGCATAGATGTCGTTGAGCCTGGCCACGTAGTCGTCACGGGCCGTCTTCAGCACCGCCCAGTCGAGTCCCCGGCGTTCCACATGGAAGCCGTAGTCGGGAGCGTCGTCGAGCATGTGCGCCAGCGAGGCCGCGTACCACATCACT
>SMUX01243778.1_pt1 | contig 22514 bp, 23 predicted proteins | sample 2456431 | NCBI WGS metagenome assembly SMUX01 (sample SAMN11095930, study PRJNA526329) | marine sediment metagenome | biome: Marine sediment; feature: Surficial sediment; material: Deep marine sediment; isolation source: Hadal surficial sediment | place: Pacific Ocean | collected 2014-11 | depth... | reverse complement strand
TGCGTCACCGTACTCACGGTGAGCGTATCGCCGGCGTCCGCATCCGTGTCGTTGGCCAGCACGTCGATGATCAGCGCCACATCTTGCGCCGTGGTCACGCTGTCGGCGTTGGCTACCGGCGCCTGGTTCATGCCCCCGACCGTGACGGTGAAGCTCTGCGTGTCGCTCCCCGCGGTCGGGAGCGCATTGTCGGTCACCTCGACAGTCACGTTCTGATCACCCGTCTGCGCGTCGGTCGGTATCCAGTCGATCACCCCGGTGGCCGCGCTGATGGTCATGCCGGCGGGGGCCGTCGTCAGCGAGAAGCTCAGCATATCGCCCGCATCCGGATCGCTCGCATCTACATCATATAGGTAGGCCACGTTCTCGGTGGCCGCCGTCAGCGGTGCCGAGGTAATCACCGGTGCCTGGTTCGCGGGCGGTGGAGGTGGTGGTACTGCGGTCACCATGACCGTCACCGTCGCGCTGTTAGACACATTGGTGCCATCGGTGGCGATATAGGTGAATGTATCGGGCCCCGAGAAGCCAGTATTCGGCGTGTAGGTGACATCGGTGTTGTTGTTGACCACGCTGCCGTTCGCTGGCTGCGTCACCGTACTCACGGTGAGCGTATCGCCGGCGTCCGCATCCGTGTCGTTGGCCAGCACGTCGATGATCAGCGCCACATCTTGCGCCGTGGTCGCGCTGTCGGTGTTGGCTACCGGCGCCTGGTTCGCGGGCGGCTGAACCATGACCGTCACCGACTGGCCGGCGTTTCTGCCAGCACCGCTGCAGGTCAAGATAAATGTGCTGGTCGCGGTCAGAGAACCGCGGGTGTCACTGCCGGACGTATTCTTCGTGCCTGCCCAGTCGCCGGCGGCAACACACGAGCTGGCATTGGTCGACGACCAGTCCAAGATGGTCTCGCCGTTATAGGCAACCTGTTGCGGGGTCACCGTGAGTTGGACGGTGGGCGCCGGGTCGGAGAGATCTTTAGTGTCGCCGGCACTACCATCCGTACACGCCGCTACCAGAAGGGCGATGAGCGGTGAGAAACGAAGGAGCAGAAAAAGGCGACGACGGGCCCGCTGAGGATCACTGGATAGTCCGGGAGGACAGCTGATATCCATATATAGTCTCATCCGCACCCCGCCCCCAAGCTGTGCGTTCGAGCGCTCCATCTCTCTAAGTACTCCCAAAAGATTAAGCGAACGATCAAAAGCCGCTTAATCTGGCTCAGCTCATTTCCTCGTTGATGCTGATGTTGCTCCCAATAATAAAAGTCTACGTTGAGTATCCCAGCAAGTCAGTGATAAACGACCATCGGCAAAATTTCACAGATAGGTGGTTGATATGCCAGAAACTTTTGAAAGGCGAATATGCAATCGCTATCACTCGGGCGATTTAGTCACTGTGTGATGATCGGTTCAACGAGAAGCCGCAAACGGTTCTCTAGCGTTACCACGGCTCGCGTCCTGCGACGCTGGGTGGGTAGTCTTTCGATAGCCGTTAAGGCCGCGGTGTAGGTGACCTTCGCCTTCTTGCGATATCTGAACTTCCGCTTATAGGCGAAAGCGGCCATAGGAATCTTGATGCAAAACCACGCGCCTACGAAGTTGCGAGTGGCTGCTTGGGGGGTCGTTTCCAGCCATTGGCAATCTGACGCTATTTGTCAGGTGGAGTACTGCCTAATACAACTGAGGCCCCATCAGGTTACACGTCGCGCTAGCTTCTCTGGCGACACATCTTCTTTATGTACTGCCATCCACCATCGGTTTCCGGACGCATCTTGTACACTGGCATTGCGATCTCCGTAGAGTTGATCCGCCGGTTCTCTAACTGAGATCGCCCCCGCTTTTAACGCCCGCTCGTAAGCCGCGTCGGGATCGTCCACGTATACGTAAAGCCTGGCCGGCGTGGGCGTCATGTCGCCGACCGGTTCACCCATCATAATAGGGGAGTCACCAACTCTGACCCGAGCATGCTGAATACTCCCATCCGACCTCGATTCTATCCACATGTCTTCACCGTCAAAGACTTCTTTAATGAATTCGATGAGATCAGCGACGCCCTTAACGACTAAATAAGGTGTCACCGTATGGTAACCATCGGGAATCGAGTTGGTCATTGGCATCCTCCTCTACAACCTCGCAAATGATAGGTCTGACGAGATAAATTGTCATTGCTGCCAGCCCGTAGTCGGGCAACAATACTTGTTATGGCCGCAATCCTCCTGTCACCCATGATCAAAGGCGCCTCACAAACCACGTGCCGGTGCAGCCGTGTTCCCCGAACTTCGAGAGCATGGTGTCTACTGTAAAGCCCGTCGAAATTAAGGGATCTACCTGGCGCACGCCGCTGGTCATCCTCGTTGTTGGCTGCCTGATCGCCATCATTGGTTTCGGCGTGCGATCGGTGTTCGGGCTTTTCCTCGAACCCATGACCGTGGCCAAGGGATGGAATCGCGAAACCTTCGCGCTGGCAATGGCGATCCAGAATCTGCTTTGGGGGATAGCGTTGCCTTTTGCGGGCGCGATAGCCGATCGCATTGGTCCGGCGCGCGTCATCGCCGGTGGCGCTGTTGTGTATGCGCTCGGCATTTGGGGTATGGCGGGCGCCAATGATGCGTTTGCACTTCATTTCTTCGGCGGACTCCTGACTGGCATCGGCGTGGCGTTTACCGCTTTTTCACTTGCACTTGCGGCGATGGCGCGAGTCGTTGGGCCGGAAAAGCGTTTGCTTGCGCTTGCGCTAGGCACCGCAGCGGGGTCTTTAGGCCAAGTTATTTTTTCTCCATTGAGCCAAGGTTTCATCAGTGCCTTTGGTTGGCACACGGCATTACTCTTTGTGTCAGCCAGTACTTTGTTGCTGATCCCGTTAGCATTTGTGTTGCCCAATGGCGCGCGTCCACGCGGAGAACCGCTAACCGATCAGACGCTCGGCCAGGCAATACGTGAAGCAAAAGGTCATCGGGGTTTCGTATTGCTCACCAGCGGTTTCTTTGTGTGCGGTTTTCACGTCGCGTTTATCACCGTACATTTTCCCGCCTACGTCAAAGATCTCGGGCTGGCCGCCGAAGTGGGGGCGTACTCAATTGCGCTGATCGGAATGTTCAACATTGTGGGCTCGTTCCTGTCGGGAATCATTGGCCAACGCTGGAGTAAGAAATACGGATTGAGTGCGATCTATTTCTCCCGCGCGGTCGTGATAACGATTTTGATGTTTGCACCAATTAGCAACTCTACTATCTATACCTTCGCTTCTGTGATGGGCATACTGTGGTTGGCTACCGTACCGCTTACCATGGGCATCGTCGTGCAAGTGTTCGGTGTGCGCTACATGGCGACGCTATTCGGTATCGTTTTTCTCAGCCACCAAATTGGCAGCTTTCTCGGCGTCTGGCTGGGCGGATGGATTTACGATGCCACCGGTTCTTACGATCCCATGTGGTGGGCGGGCGTGGCGCTCGGGCTAGGAGCCGCGGTAATTCATCTCCCGATTGACGAGCGACCGCTGCCAAGGTTGCAATCGAGTTACCGTTAGGCGGCGCTCACTTCTTCTGCGTCGGACGATCGGAATGGGCAGCGGAATTGAGGCTACTTACGCCAATACTGCTGAAAAAGGCGAAGCAACAGAGTCGTAGCTAACTTCCCAGGACGTTAGCGCGCTTTGGGGTTGCTCATCGTGGTTCTCCCAGGATGTGTTGTTAGCCTCGCTTTTTGAGAATTGATTCGGTCAGCTGGGTTAAGCGTGTTCGTTGTTGGCCGTTCTCGTCGAAGTTGGCCGGATCCAACCAATGCGAGAAGGCGTTATCAAGATCGGGCCATTCCTGATCGATGGCGGCATACCAGGCGGTGTCTCGATTGCGGGCCTTGTAGGTTGTAGCTTGCCGAAACACCCCCTCAAACGATAGCCCCAGCCGCTGTGCGGCGGCGCGCGATCTAGCGTTAAGTGCATCGCACTTCCATTCGTAGCGCCGATAGCCGAGCTCGAAGGCGCGTTTCATCATAAGGTACATAGCCTCGGTGGCAGCCGGCGTTCGCTGTAAGCGGGGGGAGAAATTGATGTGGCCGACCTCGATTGACCCGTTGGCAGGATCTATACGTAGATAACTCGCTACTCCCACTGCCTTTGCGGTCTTGATGTCTATGGTGACGTGAAACATCGGATCGCTGCCAAGACAGATCTCGCGCATCCACGTACTGTAGTCGGCTAGGTTGTCGAACGGACCGTAAGGCAGATAGGTCCATATCCTGTGTTCTGTGTCCTGCGCATTCGCATCAAACAGATCGGCGGCATGTTGATCGGGATCAAGCACCTCTACCCGGCAGTAGTAACCATCCATGGGCTCACGCGACGGTCGCCGGGGTGGTGTCCACCCCTCTAGGGCAAAACCGATCGGTTCGCCAAGCTGATTCCAATCATGCATCAAATGCGCCTCCTACTCTAATGACCACGTATTTACCAATGGTATAGACACTTTGGTGTTAGGATCTCGAATAACCATTAAGCATCAGATCGACAGAGGCACGGTCATGCCAAACGGAGAATTGAAAAGGACAGTGGGAAGCCATATCTGTTACAACGAACCATTACGCTAGATCGTCGAGTCGCACATCACGACTATAATGAACTTATGCTTCCTAGTGAAAAAGCAAGGCCTATCACGGATCTAGTCGACGCCCAGACGGTCTTTCAGAATATTGCTAGCAATATCGGCAGGGTAATCAAAGACCAAAGCGGGGCAATACGCAAACTGCTCGCCGCTTTTGCCAGCGGCGGGCATGTATTGCTCGAGGACTACCCCGGCACTGGGAAGACGACGCTGGCCAAGACGCTCGCCTGTTCGATCAACGGCGACTTTCAGCGCATCCAGTTTACCCCAGACTTACTGCCTTCGGACATCATTGGTGTGTCGATCTACGATCAGAAGGAACAGGTGTTTAACTTCCACCGCGGCCCGGTCTTCACGCAGATCTTACTCGCCGATGAGATAAACCGGGCCTCTCCACGCACCCAGTCTGCACTGCTGGAGGCTATGGGCGAGAACCAGGTCAGTGTAGATGGCACGCGGTACCAACTAGACGATCTTTTTTTCGTGGTGGCGACGCAAAATCCGGTGGAGTTTCACGGCACTTACCCGCTGCCTGAGGCGCAGATGGACCGGTTCGGTCTGCGCTTTGAACTGGGCTACGTTGACGCTGAGCAAGAGGTCGAGATCCTTACGGACCAACGCGACGCACACCCCCTAGCATCTCTCAACGCGTGTGCGGGACAAGACGATGTGAAGATGTTGCGACGCGCGGTCCCGACCATGCGCATCAGTGATGAGATCAAGCGCTACATCGTCGACATTGTGGCTGCGACCCGCAACGCCCAAGGCATCAAAATGGGTGCGAGTCCGCGCGCGTCGTTGACGATGATGAAGACGGCCCAGGCGTTGGCGCTGTTCGACGGTCTGGAGTTCGTAACGCCGGACCATGTGCAAGAGCTTGCAGTGCCGGTCCTGGCGCATCGGGTGGTTATCGATCCACAAGCTCATTTCTCGGGCCGGACGGCGGAGGCAGTTATTAAAGAAATAGTAGCAACCGTCCCCGCACCCGTATAACTATCCAAAGACACTGCGCCCGTCAGGTAATAACTACTGCATAACGGCTGGGATCTTGGTTAACCAGTTTCTGCTTCGTAACTTCCGTTTGGTTTACTTAGTAAGTCATTGGATGCGGTGTCGTTTCACCCGCGCCGGCCAACTGGTACTGGCTGCCATTGTCGCCACCGGCGCGCTTGGGATCGATACCGAACTCACGCTTGCTTACCAGGTATTTACGCTCCTCGTAGCACTCATCTTGGTCGGGATAATCAGTAGCGTGTTGTTTCGCGCTCGCTTCCGGGTCAGCCGTCAGCTACCGGCCTTTGGCACTGTCGGTGAGGCGCTTACCTACCGCATTACTGTCGGGAACCGTTCAGGCCAAACGCAACGCGATCTCGTGCTGATGGAGAATGTGGAGGCGAAGTTCCCGTCGTCGACTGAATTCAGGCGTATGCGCCAGCCCGGTGAAGAAAAACAAAATTGGTTTGACCGGATGGTCGGATACCCACGTTGGGCGTGGCTGATGCGGCAACGACGGGGCGTCGATACTTCCGAACACGCCTTGGCGCCAATTCCGCCCGGGAAGGAGACAGAGTTATCAGTGACTGTGACGCCGTTACGACGGGGATATATCCGGTTTGCCGGTACGGTTATCGCCCGCCCCGATCCTTTTGGGCTGTTCCGTGCCTTCGCTAGGACCGTAGCACAAGGCACCTTGCTAGTTCTTCCACCGCGATATCCGGTACCCGAGATTCAGCTCCCGGGGAGTCGGCGCTACCAACAAGGCGGGGTAGCGCTTGCTTCGTCTGTGGGCGACGCCCAGGAGTTCTTCTCGCTGCGTGATTATCGACCGGGCGATCCCTTACGTCATATCCATTGGCGGGCGTGGGCGCGGCGTGGTGAGCCGGTCGTGAAAAAGTATCAGGATGAGTACTTCGTCCGTCATGCACTCATTTTGGATACCTTCATGGTGACGCTCGAACATCGCGTTTTCGAAGATGCAGTAAGTGCCGCGGCCTCGTTCACCTACTCGGCACAGCAACAAGATGCGTTGCTCGACCTGATGTTCGTCGGCACCGAGGCCTATCGCTTCACCATGGGGCGTAGCCTTTCCAGCATCGACAGCATGATGGAGATTTTGGCGTGCGTAGAGCCGTGTCTCGACAAGCCGTTTGCAGAGCTTCAACAGCTCGTTACTCACCACGCCTCGCAGCTGAGCGGTGCCATCTGCATCCTGCTTGCTTGGGATGAGACACGGCAAGCATTTGTTAAAACATTACGCGGGATGGGCATCCCCCTGCTCGTGCTTGTCGTGTCAGACGCAGCCAGCATTCCGGATCTTGATCCGGGGCCCATGGCAGATCAACCGCAGCATTTCCATCCACTCAAGGCCGGACGTATCGAAGAAGGGTTGGCTGCCTTACGAATCGAGGATCGTTAATGGGTTTCAAACTGCGGTCCACGTAACCACTCAACGCGAGTGATGGCAAACACAACGCACAACATCAATCCTCCGCCGCTGCTCTTGGGCGCCGCCTTGCTTTTCTGGGGGTGGCGCGCCGAGTTTCTGCCGTTGGCTGTGATGATGGCAATGGCACTGGAAGGTGCACGCTACGTTTCCTTGCGCTGGCAGTTTTCGGATAAGGACTTCAACCGTTTGGTTGACCTTACCAGCGTCGTTGTCCTGGCGATCACCGTGTACTTGTATGCGACGCGTTCTGTCCACGGTATCTTTATCCTCGCTCAATGGTTCCCCATGTTGATCTTTCTGGTCGTCGGTGCCCAGACCTACAGCGCTCAGGGGACGCTGCCGCTGAGCGCACTATTCCTTACCCTGCGCCGACGGAAGCCGCAACACGACACTAGGCTCACGCAGCGCATAGATATCCGTTTCCCCTACATCGCGGTCTGTATGCTGGCTGCCAGCATGGTGACCGCGAGAACGCCCTGGTTTTATGTTGGCGTATGCGTTTTGGCGGGATGGGCGCTGTGGAGCGTCCGTCCACGACGCTATAACTTGGCCATCTGGGGCGGGCTGCTGCTGTCGGTGATCGCTCTGGGCTACGCTGGCCACTTGGGCCTTAATCGGTTGCAGGCCATCATCGGCGACCTGGCTGTCGATTGGATGGTTTCGAGCGAAAGAGACCCGTACCAGGCCACCACCGCGATCGGTCATATCGGCCGGCTGAAACTCTCGGACCGCATCCTGCTGCGGGTAAAACTCCCCGAGCGGGCGAATGGAAGCTTGTTGTTGCGCCAGGCGAGTTACAACTCGTATGGGTCGGGGATCTGGCGGGCGATCGGTGATCGGTTCGAGGCGGTTACCGAGACGCCGTCAGCGGGGACCTGGCGACTCGGGGCATCGGGCACGCCAGATGTTGCCGTCACCGTATCGGGTTATTTACATCGCGGCCGGGGGCTTTTGGCGGTGCCTAACGGCAGCTATCGGATCGAAAATCTGCCGGCGGAATTCGTGAAACGTAACCCCTACGGCGCCGTCAAGGTCGAGAACGGACCGGGTGTGGTCAACTACACGGCCCGTTTCCGGCCGGATGTCTCCTTGGATGTTGAGCCGACCGACAAAGACCTGCACATCCCGAAGCGCTATGAGTCAGTATTCGGGCAGGTTGCTTTGGAACTGGGGCTTTCCAAGGAAGACCCGAACGCGGCACTTGCTGCCTTGGCGCGGCATTTTCGCGAAAACTTCCGCTACTCGCTGGTCCAAGAACGCCAAACAAAGTACACGCCGCTTTCCGATTTTCTCCTTCGCTCAAGGTCTGGACACTGCGAATACTTCGCAACGGCGACTGCCCTCTTGTTGCGGGCAGCGGGCATTCCCACCCGTTACGCCACCGGCTACTCGGTGCAGGAATACAGCGGGCTTGAAGATATGTACATCGTTCGGCGCCGGCATGCGCATTCCTGGGTGCTGGCGTACATCGATGACACCTGGCGCGACGTCGACTTCACACCGCCGGTGTGGGTCATGTTGGAAGACCAGGCCGCGCCATGGTGGGAAAGCATTTACGACCTCGGTTCTTACATTAGGTTTTTGTTTTCGCGCTGGCGCTGGAGTGAGCCTAATGGGGAATGGGCCGATGTCCTAATATGGTTGCTGATGCCGTTAGCGTTACTTCTCGGATGGCGGCTGTACTTTAAAGAGCGCGTTCGGCGGGCGCGGTCAAAGAAAGGTCATCGCCAGCCTGTAACCAGCGGACCTGGCCGCGATTCGGCCTTCTACCGAATCGTCAAATACTTTGAGCAATCGGGCCTCCCTCGACGGCCAGGGGAAACGCTCAATCAATGGATACGCCGCATCACTGATGGCGATGATTCCGCAATGGACAAAGACGCTTTGCAAACGGCCCTCGCCTTCCACTACCGACATCGCTTCGACCCTGAGGGGCTGATGTCTAACGATAGAGAAAGGCTGCAGTCGACGGTAAGCGAATGGATAGCGCGCCACAGGTAACCGATGTGTTGGTAACCGATCGGATCGTCGTGTTCCACTTCCCGTACTCTATGGGGTTGTACTTGCATTCGTTGGTTCTTGGAGATATGCGAAACGGTGAGTTAGAGCATCGAGCCGGGGTCACCTCTTGCTGCTAATGTTCTCGCTGGGACCAATAGATTCTTTGAACCGGTAGTCCGAAATCTGAACCTCTTTGCCATAATCTGCGTAGTCACCTTGCTGTCGACGCCAACGAAACTCACCCCAGTTTATATGCGTGTACTTCGGCGGCGACGCTTCGTTCGTCACAACGTCAAGCGGATAATATTCACTGTCATAGGAAGGGTTGTAGAAAAAGGGTAGGCTATATCGGGCTTGGCCTTCGCTTGCGAGCACACGGTGCAGTGGTGCTTTATACAAGTCATTGGTCCAGACTTGCACGATGTCGCCAATGTTGACGACGAGTGCACCGGCGACCGGCTCGACGGGAAACCACTTGTCGTCGCGGAATACCTGCAACCCGCCGACCTCGTCTTGAAGGAGTACGGTCAGCGCCCCCGCATCGTTATGGTGGTGGACACCAAGGTGGCCACTGGCGGCCGCTTTCTCGGTAACGGCCAGGGGGTCGTGACTGGGATAGTAATTCAGTCGCAGGAAGCTTGTGTGTTTGCCGACAAAGTCTTGCGTCAGACGATCGGATGGAAATCCAAGACCCTGTGCGAGGGCTTCCAGCAGTTTCGATGCAATTATCTCGCAAGCGTGGTAGTACTCCATCATTGTCGGCTCGAAATCGGGAAGGAGCGCCACGTCCGGCCATTGGTTGTGGCCATCGCGGGTTAGACTCGCGGGATCATCATCTGAAAGTTCTGGATACGGCTTGTGTCCAAAATCGAAGATCTCCTTCATGTCTCTGGTGTTCTTGGTGAGCTCGCGATTATAGTAACCCCGTGGGTTGTCTTTGCTACGGGCCACGGTTTCCTTGGCATCTAAGGGTAGTGCAAAAAAGGCTTTGGTTTTCTGCCACACCCGATCGATCAACGTATCAGGTATACCGTGGCCCAAAACCTGGAAGAACCCCCAATCGCGACATGCCACGCGGATCCCCTCTACCGATGCTTGGGGCTGTTCGCTATCGCCGCCGATAAGCGGCGCAATGTCGATGACTGGTACGGTGTTAGCGGTCATATCGCGACTATTTTCGCATACTTTGCGCATCTGCTTTAGTGGGGCGATTGGTTGCAGATGATACTATACATAGCGAAAATGAAACTAAGCGACTTTAACACCCTGACATTCGATGTCGTTGGCACCCTTATCGACTTTGAGGCCGGCATCCTGAGCTGGTTTCGGCCCACGTTGTGCCGTCACGGTGTCACCAAGACAGATGACGAAATCCTTACTGCCTTTGCAGGTTTTGAGGACCGTCATCAACAGGCAGAGCCGGAGAAGCCTTTCACGCAAATGCTGCCCCTCATTTACCGAGATATGGCGGCGGCGTGGGATCTGCAGGCTCGCGATGATGATGCGCAAGCATTCAAGGATTCCATTCGTTTCTGGCCACCCTTCCCGGATACGGTCGACGCTCTAAGGGAATTGAGCACTAAGTACCGACTTGTGGCGGTAACCAACGCTGACACATGGGCGTTAAAGTACATGAGCGCGACGATGGCGGCACCGTTTGACGAGCAGGTGACCTGCGATGAAGTAGGGGTAAACAAGCCCAGCCCCTTGGTGTTCGAGTATATGTTCAAAAAGCTTGCCCCACTGGGGGTTAGGAAGCCAGGCGTCCTGCATACGGCGCAAAGCCAATATCATGACATCGTGCCGGCGACGGAGCTCGGCATAGCAACCATGTGGATCGAGCGCCGACACGGGAAAGAAAGCTATGGTGCCACACCAAAACCGGAGAAGGTTGCAACCCCGACCTTTCACGCCACAAGCATGGCGGATTTTGTACGTCAAGTGAAAGAGGAGCGATGAACCCGAAGCAATGGGTGTGCGTGGTCTGTGGCTATAACATGATCGGCGAGATGCCGGATGTGTGCCCGTTTTGCGGTGCGCGCCACGATAGGTTCGTGACCTGGGAAGAGGCGGCACAAACGTACACGATTACGTCACAGTCTGTGAATGAGAACGTCACGCAGTTGATGTCAGTACCACGACTTGGGATAGAGCATGCCGCCTACAGAATCGAAACGGAGGAGGGTGCAGTCTGGATTGACTGCCCATCGGCGTTCAACCGCACGCTCGAACCCGTGCGTGCGATCTACTTTACCCACAAGGATTTTATGGGGGCGTCAAACCAGTACAGAGAATATTGGGGGGCAAAGGTCAACATAAACGCACTTGATGCTGCCCATCCATTGGCGAAGCCGTTCCCAATTGATCACGAGTTTTCTGGCGACTTCACGGAATATGGTATTGAAGCATTTCACATCGGTGGGCACACACCAGGGTTCACGATGTATGTCTATAGAGATGTATTGTTTGTATGTGACTACGCGTTTCCCCCTGGCCCGAAAATGCGCCTTAATCCGTTCAGCCCAGAGGACGAAATCCGTGCCCGTGCATCACGTGTCGTAGAGCTAATATCCGAACGGCCACTGAAAACGGTGTGCGGATACAATTACGTCGCTGAGTTTGATGGCTGGCGCACAGATTTCAAGCGTTTAGTCGCTTGACCATAGGTGGCGGACGAAATGGGTGTGAACATATCTTTACCTTCGGATTTCGCGTGCGAGGGGACCTGTGCGCTTACCCAATGTTGCCCAAAACCCGTCAAGGTCAAAGTTGGCGCGCTCGGCCTAATCTCACTCGATCCCGGGTACTATATATATATTGGTAGTGCCTTCGGTCCAGGCGGCCTGGCGGCGCGGCTACGTCACCATGTCGCGGGACGATCGCGACCCCGTTGGCATCTCGACTACCTTCGCCCATACCTAGAGCCCATGTCGGCTTGGGTATCGTTGTCCCATCGGCGCGCCGAACATTATTGGGCGCGCGCACTAAGCGAGCTCGATCCGGTTGTCGGCGTTATTTGGCGGTTTGGCTGTACGGATTGCCGCTGTCCAAGTCATTTGTTCTTTGCGACGACAGATCCGAGTTACTCCCATGTCCGGTGGGCGTTGGGCCAATTCAAGGATGCACCGCTGCGGCGTGTAGATTTGCGTTTGTTCGAAAATATTGCGGCACATGTCTGAGTGTATTTACGACCTCGGTAGTTATCAACGCCCACCGCTCTAAGTGACTAAACGAGATGCTTATAGCGCCGTGGAAGCAGTTAGCGAAGCCGGATGCTAGCAAAGAATATCTGGCGATTGTGACGTATTTGCCGGTAAAGCATTACCGTACAGTTCCTAGCGTCGCCAAGTACAGTCAACAGGTGGACGCCCAACTGGCGGGAACGCCAGGGTTAGTAAGATACTCGATGGGGTCTAAGCCATGGACAAAGCAATTTTGGACCATGTCGGTGTGGGAGGATGAGGCAGCGCTAATGGCTTTTGTATTTGGTGGTGCCCATAAAGACACTGTGGCGCGCCTTCATACCGATATGGGTGCAACGAAGTTCGCAAGGTGGAAGGTCTTAGGGACGGACGTGCCGCTTACCTGGGAGGTTGCGCTAGAAAAAGCAGATTCATAGACGTGGGTAATGGCATTTATAGCGGTCACTCATCATCAAGCTTGTATTGCGAGTGAGGACTGTTAGAGACTTTGGTTGGCGGTGGCAGAAACTATTCCAGTCCGGAAAGTCTAGGCCTGAACTCCAAACCCATCGCGCCATCGAGACCGCAATACGCGACGCCGGCTAGGTCACTACCGCCGGTGAATCACTCATTAGTCGTCTGGGGTCGAAGGGTGAGAGATCAACCGTCTTCGCGTAGCCGTCTACGATTAGCTCGGTCATCGCAAGTCCACTCGCCGGCGCGTTTAAAATACCCCAGCAATTGTGACCGGTAGCAACGAAAGCGCCGCTCACACCAGGTATTCGCCCCAGCAGCGGTAAGCCATCGATACATATCGGACGATAGCAAGCTTGGTTTCTAGTTCGTTTCGCGCTTGCGAGTGATGACGATAGATTTGCGGCCATCCTGTGCAGTGCGTCACAGGCCGGTAAATTCGGCGCAACCTGATCCGCGCTTTCCGGGACAGGCGTGTCGTCGGACATGCCACAGATATAGACTTCGCCATCTGGACGCGCAAAGATTTCCGGCGCGTGTTGTTCACCCCGTTCTGTTCGGTATTCAACAAACAGTGCATGGGCCGGGATTCGACCAGTCGGATGCAAAGTAATACTCTGACTCTTGGCACCGCCAATGGGCGGTAACGGCAGCCACTTCGCAGCTGTGTTCGACCAGGGCCCCATGGCGATCACCGCCACATCCGCTGGTATGGATGTTCCGTCAACTACAACGCTACGCACGGTCTGCGGCGTTCCGGATAGCGATATACCTTCGATGCAACCGATTCGCAGCGTCGCGCCGCGTTCAATGGCGGCGTCTACCAGCGTGCGTGTGAATTTTTCGGGGTGTACCTGTGCTGTAGTTGTCGAAGTGCCCAAAGCGTAACGCACGGCACAATTGCCGTTCAGCCATTTTGGGTTTCTCCGGCGGTTTGGAACAAGAGAGTCGCGCTCGGTGCTTTCAACCAGATAAGTATCTAGGCGCCGGTAGTCATACGCTTTACCTAATAAGGCAGCGAGCTCCGCGTGCAGCGCAAAGCTGTTTCGTGTCAGCTGTTTCATGGGTGAGCCATCGCACCAGTCGAGTGCGAGAAATCCCCCGGATTTTCCCGAGGCTGCAGCGGCCACCCCGCAGCGATCAATGATGGTTACGGTGACGCGCCGTTGTGCCAGAAAGTAAGCAAGCGATGCTCCGATGACGCCGGCGCCACATATGACGACCTTCATTCCAGGACTCCTAGACCCCAAATCGTGATCCTCATCATACGCCGCAGAGGCTACCTGACTAGCAGGTTGCGGCAAAACAGCAATCTGCGCGCAGGTCACGGACGTACTGCGATTTCTCGATCAGCTAAGTGATTAAGAAATGGAGAAAACGGGAAACTGTGTTTTCCGTTTTGCGTCCATCGGCTCCGTAATCGGTACCTCTCGGCAACTGCTCCTGCGTTGCTCTCGGTTGCTGCTCCTGGCGCAACTCTACCTCCTCCTTCCCTGGAGTCGTACCTTCCGACATCCCTGTCGGTCGCCTGTACCATTCCTCGAGCCAAAGATCCACGGGCGAAGCGGACCAAGACAAAGGTCCAGTGGGTGAGGCGATAATAAAGTGAAGGTCCGGTGGACCTTCACCCCGCCGAACGCCCAAGCCGCGGACGGCTTGGGCCGGTGCCACAGCGAAGCAGGGACTGCGTAGCGCAGCAAGGACTTTTTCAGCATCTTCCTAGTCCCTTTCGGGGTATGACTTGTGTGGGCGCCACCGGTAGTTTACCCTTCGCAGCCTTGTGAAGGCTGTAGACCACTGGAAGGGACCTGCCAAGTACAGGTCCCCGCGGAGGAGCCTTGAAGATTCTTTTCGCTGATAAATTTCCTGCGTCCTACCTTAAACAGATCCAGGAAATGGGTCACGAGTGCACTTTTAATCCCGACCTGACGGCTAACGATTTACCGGCCTCAATTGATGATTTTGAGACTTTGATCGTGCGCAGCACCAAGGTTACGGCCGACACCATCAATGCGGCAGAATCGCTCAAGCTGGTTATTCGCGCCGGAGCGGGCACCAATACAATCGATAAACAGGTGGCGGCAGAGCAGGACATCTATGTGTGTAACGTGCCTGGCAAGAACGCGATTGCGGTGGCAGAGCTCGTGTTGGGATTGTTGATCTCCATCGATCGAAATATCCCTGACAACGTCGCTGATTTGCGCAACGGCGAATGGAACAAGAAGCGTTACTCTGACACTGTCGGGCTTTTCGGTCGCTCGATTGGCATTGTCGGGTTGGGGGCAATCGGTATGGCAGTCGCCGAGCGTGCCCGTGCGTTCGGTCTCAAGATCTACATAATACGTAGGCCAAACCGATCGAGTGAAACGGAGTCGCGCCTTGCCGGCTTAGGTGTTCAATACGTCAATGATCTCAATGAGCTCGCCGACAATTGTGACATTCTTTCGTTTCATGTGCCGGCGGCCGATGACACGAAAGGTATCATTGGACGTGAACTTTTGGCACGTCTAAGGCCCGGTGCCATTATCATAAACACCTCGCGTGGTGATATTGTCGATGAGCAAGCGCTGATCGAAGCAATGAATGAGAAAGGAATTCGTGCGGGTCTCGATGTATACGCTGATGAGCCTGGGAGCGGGCAGGCTAAGTTCGGCTCGGCGCTTGCCAAGCATCTGAATGTGTATGGCACCCACCACATCGGCGCATCGACAGCTCAGGCTCAGAATGCTGTGGCTGAGGGTGTTGTAGAGATCGTCGAAGCATTTTCAGATGGTCGGGTCTTGCACTGCGTTAATATGAAAACATAGGTTTAGCGAGGAATCGGCGCGCCAAACGCCAGGAGAAGTCGATGACTATTCGTGTGCACAATTTCTGTGCGGGGCCCTGTACGCTGCCACTCGAAGTACTTGAGGAGGCGCAGAGAGAATTTGTGGATTACCAGGGTGCCGGCATGTCGCTTATAGAAATGAGCCATCGCGGTAAGCATTACGATGGCGTTCATAAAGAGACGACAGACTTAGCGTTAGACGTATATGGGGCTCCTGACGATTTCGCGGTTCTATTCATTCAGGGGGGAGGCACACTTCAGTTCGCCATGATTCCCATGAACTTGCTGAACGCGGGTCAGCGAGCTGGCTATGTCAATTCTGGTTCTTGGGCCAAGGGCGCCATTACTGATGCCAAGCCCTATGGCGATATTTACACTGTGTGGGATGGTGCCGATTGTAACTATACGCGCATGCCTCGTTCCGAGGAGATCGAGCTGAGCGATAACACGCGCTATTTGCACATCACGTCCAATGAGACCATCGGCGGTATCCGTTTTCCGCAATGGCCTGAAGTAAGCATTCCGCTAGTCGCCGATATGTCTTCGGATTATATGTCTCGCCCTATTCCATGGGAGCGCTTTGATTTGGTGTACGGTGGCGTACAAAAGAATCTGGGACCGTCAGGTATGGCTATGGTGTTTGTTCGAAAATCGATCCTAGAAGAAACCAATCGAAACATCGCCCGTTATCTGCGTTTCGATGTGCACAATGACAAAGATTCACTTTTCAATACGCCGCCAGTATTCACGATTTATATGGTTGGTAAAGTGCTCAAATGGATGAAGCGAAAGGGCGGCGTGTCGGTGATCGAGGGCGAGGCGGCAGAGAAGGCTGGTTTGCTCTATCGGGTGATCGACGAGAGCGATGGGTACTATCGTTGCCCGGTGGATCCAGCGTGTCGTTCGCACATGAACGTTGTATTCAGGCTTCCTAGCGAGCACCTCGAAGTGAAGTTTTTATCCGAGGCAGCGGCAGCGCATTTCCTCAATCTACAGGGACACCGAAGTGTCGGTGGATGTCGGGCCAGCATTTATAACGCTATGCCAAAGGAGAGTGTGGCAGCGCTGGCAGAGTTCATGAATACCTTCCGGCAAAATAATTAGTCTCGATAGATAGAAGGTTCAAGTCAGGATCCATATGCCAGCCATCAAGTCCTTCAGCGGATATGTAGTGCATCCTGCGCAGGCGCTGGAAGTGGTCTCGCCCGGATACGACACGCTCACACCCCAGCAACGCTATCGATTCACGGTTGAGCACCCGCGAAACTACCTTAATGTTATGCGTTCGCAGGATGAGTTTCCGGAGAACGAGCGGCCAACCCTTGAGCAGTTATTTGCCTCTAATGCCGCAAACCTAAAGAAACTCATCGATGAAGGGGCCTTTGTTTACCAAGAACACCCCTGTCTTTACCTCTATCGTCTTGCCATCGATGGCCACGAGCAAACCGGGGTTGTCACGCATATTTTGATGGAAGAGTATGAACAAGGCCGACTGAAGAAACATGAAAATACGCGTGCTGAGCGTGAGGATCGGCTGGTACAGTATCTAGAAGGTGTTGGTGCGATTTCTAGTCCCATATGTGTTGCCTATTCTCAACGCGACGAGATCGATGCGCTGGTTAACACTCTATGTCGCGAATCCCCACTCCTCGATTTTGTTTCACGCGATGGTGTGACCCATACGATTTGGCGCGTCGAGGATGACCTACTGACGGCACGTCTGGTCGAGCAGTTTGCCACGGTCCCGGAGTTATACCTTACCGATGGTCATCATCGGGCAGCCGCCGTTTCTCGATACGCGGCGAACAGACACGCCGCAAATCCTAATCATACGGGTGATGAGCCGTACAACCACCTGTTGGTTGCACTGTTTCCACACGATCAGCTAAAAATTGCGCCCTTTAACCGGTGTGTGCGTGACCTTAACGGCCATTCATTATCGGAGTTTCTCAGAAGTATCGGCAAAAGTTTCGAGATCGATAAGCTCGGGAACGATGCCACGCAAGATCCGCAACCGATCATGCGGGGTGAGATGTCTATGCTTATCGATGGATCCTGGTATCGATTAAAGGTCCGTCCCAATGTGGTGCCGGTCGATGACCCTGTACGTGCCTTAGATGTAGTCATTCTTCAGGAGCAGATCCTAAGTCCGGTGCTGGGTATACATAATCCGCGATCCGATCCACGGTTGGAGTACATTCCGGGTGCCTTCGATAGACGCGCAATGGAGTCTGTTTGTGAAAGCGGTTGGCGAGTCGCCTTTGCGACGCATCCCGTTGCGATGGAGGATTTGATGAGAATCGCTGATGCGGGGAAAGTGATGCCGCCGAAATCGACCTATTTTGATCCGAAGGTGCGCTCCGGCATCTTTCTGTGCATGCTTTAGAGTATGGAAGAGTGGCATCTTTATCTGGTTAGGACGCGAGCTGGGGCACTGTATACGGGTGTTGCCAAAGATGTAGATCGACGACTAGTCGAACACGAAGCTTCGAAAGGAAAAGGAGCAAAGTATTTGCGTTCGAAAGGGCCGTTTAAGCTGACCTATCAAGCAAGAATAGGTAGTCGCGCACTTGCTCTTAAGGTGGAAGCTGGCGTTAAAAGATTATCAAAACAAAAAAAAGAAGAGCTCGTGGCCGCAAAACCGAAACGCGAAGCACTTCTAAAGATCCTAGCCATTCAATCGTCAGCCTGATAGGGTGATTTATCGATGTGGAAGATAGTAAGCATCGATGTCGGAGTTCTAAGCTAATGGCAAAACCTCGATCGGGCATCGAATTCCTCGAACCACCCGAGAGCCATTTCCGCGTGCCTTTTGACGGCACATTTCGCGTAAAGAAAGCACCCACGCGACCGCGGCGTAAGGCAGGCGATGATCGGGAATGCAAAAAGCAACTAAAGCGAGTTATCGATCGTCTCGATGAACATCAACGTGTGCTCTACGCGCAGGATCGTCACGCGATCTTGTGTATTTTTCAGGCCATCGATGCTGCCGGTAAAGATTCGACCATCCGTGCCGTGACGAGTGGCCTCAATCCGGCAGGGTTTCAGGTATTTTCCTTTAAGACCCCCTCAGTGGAAGAACTCGACCACGACTTCCTTTGGCGCACGACCTGTCGATTACCCGAACGCGGCCGTATCGGCATCTTCAATCGAAGCTATTACGAAGAAGTGCTGGTTGTCCGTGTTCACCCTGAATTTCTCGATGGGCAACGTTTACCTCAGCCCCATGACCGCAAAAATATTTGGAAACACCGTTTCGAATCGATACACGGCCATGAAAAACATCTGGCGCGCAACGGCACAGTAATTCTCAAGTTTTGGCTAAATGTCTCGAAAGAAGAACAGCGACGTCGTTTTTTAGATCGTATACGCAAGCAAAAGAAGAACTGGAAATTCACGGAATCAGATGTTGGCGAACGTCAACACTGGGACGCCTATATGCAGGCATTCGAGGAGTGCCTGAATGCAACCTCTACACCCTGGGCGCCATGGTACGCGATCCCTGCTGACAGCAAGCCCTTCATGCGTCTCACTGTCGCGCAAATCCTTGAAGGGACGCTTGCGTCTATGGCCCTCAAATACCCAACGCTTAATGCTGAGCAGCGTGAAACGCTTAAGAGTGCGCGCCAGCGTCTCGAACGCGAAACTTAAGCTGCGCTCGATCGGTTGAGAATAGGCATGAGACTTATGCTGCTTGCTGTGACGCTGCTGGTCGTGAGCAATACCGGTGTTGCGGATTCCCATGTGCAGACAATCCAACTTCAGGGCGGCGGTGAGCTGAAGATCGAATCGGTACAGTTCAATAGGTGGATGCCCCATATCTACTATGATCAGGCGACCGATTCCTTGCCGTCATCGCATCCAGAGCTGATCACACTTGCTGCACACAGATTGGGTACGGTAGGTAGTACACTGTACTCACTGATCTGCTACAAGACTTCGCGCGATTCCGTTGAGATCTTGGTTACGGGCGCGGCGGTCCATGACCAACAGGCGTGGCGCATTGATGCTGTATCCTCGCGATCGTCATATGGCGAACTGCTACTGCGGGTCGTAGAAGTCATCTCAAAGCTATCTTCAAACTGATCGACTTATATAGGTCTGTCTGAAGTTTTCATATGGACTACGCTTAGTTGAGGCAAGGGGCTGGTGCCCTATCAGTTTCATCTCACTCTTCCAGGTGTCCTTATGAAAAAGCCCGCCCTGTTAGTATCGATGTTACCGAGTATGCTGTATGCGAGCGACTTAGTGCTATGAGATTGTACTGGCACGGCGCTATCGGATAAAACCGAAGTGGAGTTCGTATTCACTGTAAACACTGCCGATGAGATCATTGGGGATGGTCACGGTGTGAGCTATGGCATCTACGATTGGAATGAGAATGATGTCTCTTTTGGCTTGAAAGATTCTACCAATGCAGACGGCGAGCCGCTAATGTGGGATGCCGAGAGGATAAATACCAAAATAAAGATATCGAGAGAGTCCGGTGATATGGTAATCGTGAATGGACGTGGTCTAACCCACAAAGGCAACTGCGAGATCAAAAAGAAACTATTCTAACTTGGACAGCCGGAGTATTGTTACTTTTAACCAATGCCAAGCATGCAAATCATGGAGCTTTGGGGTAGCATGATGTGTTCTTACATGCTGCGCCTGAATCAGGCTCTCATGAAAACATGCCAAGCGACAATGAAAAGCCGATCCAACCTGTAAGCGGTAAAATCGTACCGCGTTATGCCGGGCCTTCAACCTTCGCGCGACTTCCCGAGTTGCGGGACGTATCACACTGTGACGTGGCGATTCTTGGTATACCTTTCGATGCCGGGACGAGCTATCGACCGGGGGCGCGTTTTGGACCCCAGGCTATTCGACAAGCGTCTCGTCACCTAAGGACGCAATACCATCCCGCCTACGACACCGAGCCTTTTGTTAAGCAACAGGTCGCAGATGCCGGAGACGTCGCCTGCAATCCGTTCAACATCAACGAAGCGGTGGAGCAAATTCAAACCTCGGCCACCGAGCTGCTGGGACAGGTGGGCGGTATCGTTAGTTTGGGCGGCGATCATACGATCGCGCTACCGCTGCTTCGGGCGGTCAATTACCATGTAGGCCCGGTGGCATTAGTCCATTTCGATGCCCATCTTGATACCTGGGACACGTATTTTGGTGCGCCGTACACCCACGGTACACCGTTTCGCCGTGCGGCCGAGGAGAATCTGTTCTTGGACCATGCATCTATGCATGTCGGCATCCGGGGTCCGCTGTACAGTGCCGATGATCTCAAGCAAGACGAGGAGTTAGGTTTTAAAGTCATTCATTGCGATGACTTTGAGACCGAAGGCATACAAGGCGTCGTCAAACGCATACGCGACCGTGTCGGCGATAACGCGTTGTACTTGTCGATAGATATCGATGTGCTTGATCCGGCACATGCCCCCGGCACCGGCACCCCCGAGATTGCTGGCATGACAACCCGTGAGCTGGTCAATGTGCTGCGCGGACTTTCGGGACTCAGCATCGTTTCCGCCGATGTCGTCGAAGTTGCCCCCGCCTATGACCACGCAGAGATCACCTCCCTCGCCGCGGCCACCGTGGTGTACGAGCTGGTCAATATGTTTGCCTGCCGAAAAGCAGCGCCACCTCGAAAGTAACCACCAACTCTATAGATGCGAATCTGGGACATCAACCCAGGCTACCTGAACGACAAGAGTCTGTTAGGCGAGCACCGCGAGTGGTTGAAGCGCAACGTACGTTTCTTGCAAGCACAACGCTATTTCGCAGGTAGCGTTTTTATCGCTCTGGGAGTTGTTACCGCATTGGTGGAGCCAAGCAAAAAATAGACTCATGAATAAAAAACTGCCGGATGAGATAAACACAGAAACTCGCCTAATCGATTACTATGCGCGGCGCGCGCCGGAATACGAACAGATCTACCATCGCCTGGAACGCCAACAAGATCTCAGAAAGCTAGAACAAGTTGTGGGGCAGGCGTTCTGTGATCTGGACGTACTTGAGATTGCTTGCGGAACTGGATATTGGACTCAGTTTATTGCCAAGCAAGCTAGATCTGTCTTGGCCACGGACTGTAACCGCGAGGTCATCGATATCGCACGAGAAAAGAATTATGCACGTTGCGCAGTCTCGTTTGTGGAATCGGATGCCTACTCGCTGACAAATATAGAAGGCACACGTTCGGCCGGCTTCTTGGGGTTTTGGTGGTCCCATATACCGAAGTCAAAATTGTCTAGATTTATCAAAGTCTTACACTCAAAATTAGATGACTACGCATTGGTACTACTGATCGATAATAATCGCTATGTCGAAGGAAATAGTCTGCCGGTTTCGAGACATGATACAGAGGGTAATACTTACCAAAAACGAAGGCTGGCGGATGGTTCCGAGCACGAGGTACTCAAGAACTTTCCGACCAAGGCGGGGTTAGTTGAACAACTAACGCCCTATGCCCACGACATCGAAATAGAACTGCTTACCTATTATTGGTTAGCGACGTATCGTGTTACGAAGCGGTGATTAACGTCACCCGGAATCGCCGTCTCGTAGGCGCACCTCAAAACATGCACCTTGCCTATCGCGCGCAAGGCAGCGTGCCGACCCACCGTGACGTTCCGCGATCTGACGAACTAGCGAGAGACCTAGACCGACCCCGACGTCGTTGCTTCCAGTTGTAGTTCTTGCCCGGTAGAACGGCTCGAATATTCTTTCGCGTTCTGTCTCTGGGACACCCGGGCCGCCATCGGCAACGACGAGGGTTGCGCCAGAAATACCTGGAGGTTTAATGGTTACTTCGATCGGTGTGCCTTGACCATGATGGCGGGCATTTTCGAATAGGTTTCGAACCAAACGCCGCAGCATGCGTGCATCGTCTGTGATAGATATCGGTGTCCCGCTGACATTTGCATCGACGCGGGCGCCTTCCTCAGCTACCAATGCCAACAGATCAACACTTTCATTACGATCCGGCGTCTCAGT
>SMUX01127100.1_pt1 | contig 22524 bp, 15 predicted proteins | sample 2456431 | NCBI WGS metagenome assembly SMUX01 (sample SAMN11095930, study PRJNA526329) | marine sediment metagenome | biome: Marine sediment; feature: Surficial sediment; material: Deep marine sediment; isolation source: Hadal surficial sediment | place: Pacific Ocean | collected 2014-11 | depth... | reverse complement strand
CAGGTGCTGGTGAGCATGGCCGACGGCGATGGCGTGCCCGCCATGATGGAGCCGCGCAATGTGGCCGCCGCGGTGCTCCGGCGCCTGGATGAATTCGGGCTCAAGCCCGTGATCGCCTTCGAGCTGGAGTTTTTCCTGCTCGACGAGATTGCGGACGCCAACGGCCGTCCGCAACCGCCACTGTCACCGCTCACCGGGCTGCGCGACGACAGCACCCAGGTTTATGGCGTCGATGAGGTGAACGGATTCGCGGATCTGTTCAGCGACGTGGAGCGGGCCGCCGCCGCGCAAAGGATCCCGGCTTCGGTGACCACGGCCGAATTCGCCCCCGGCCAGTACGAGATCAATCTCAAGCACGTGCATGCGCCGCTGTCGGCGGCGGATCATTGCGCGCTGTTGCGGCACATGGTGAAGGGCGTCGCCAGGCGACGGGGTATCCGCGCCACCTTCATGCCCAAGCCCTTCCCGCGTCGCAGCGGCAGCGGTATGCACGTGCACATGAGTTTGCTCGATGAGCGGGGGCGCAATGTTTTCGACGACGGCAGCGTCGCCGGGGGCGAGGCGCTGAAACACGCCATCGGTGGCATGCTCGCGACCTTGCCCGATGCCATGGCCATTTTTGCGCCCAACATCAACGCATATCGCCGTTTCGGGCCACGCTTGTATGTGCCCGTTACCAAAAGCTGGGGTGTCGACAACCGTTCGGTAGCGCTGCGCATTCCCACCGGGCCGCCCGCCAGCCGGCGTTTCGAGCACCGCGTCGCCGGGGCGGACGCCAACCCCTATCTGGTGCTGGCGGTGTTGCTGGCGGGCATCCATCACGGCCTGACCGAGAAGAGTGACCCGGGCCCGATGTGGTCTGGCAGTGCCTGCGAACAGGTGGATAAGGACATACCCTTCGATTTGACCTCTGCGCTGGCGCGTCTGCGCGCTTCGGCGGTGCTGAAGTCCTATCTCGGCGACACTTACGTGGAGCTTTACTGCGCCACCAAGGAAGCCGAGCTGGCGAGCTTCCTGGATCACATTACGCCCCGCGAGTACCAATGGTACTTATGAATGCGGCCAACGACGTGTGACGGCACCGGCGTGGATCATTTCGAACGATCCGCACTCAATTACTTCTCGGCGGGAGATCTCGATCGGGCGACCCGGCTGCGCCCCCGGGACGAATGGCTGGCCGAACGCCTGGCGGACCCGGCGACACGCATCGTTGCGCTGTGGCAATCGCGAAACCTCCTCCAGGGCGACAGCGCCCCGCGACCGGTACTGTTGTCGCCGGCGGAACTGGTCGACGCGGGCTTCGATTGCGGTGCTGCCGTTCTCCTCGGCACGCGCGGCGCTGTCGCCTACTTCGCACTCGATCTGACGGTTGACGAAGCGTCACTGTCACGCTTGTTGCCCGCCGGCGCCCGCTTTCGAGAGCTGCGCGACGTGGGCCCGCTGCTGGATGCCGGCGATGGCGCGCTACTCGCCTACGCCCGTGCCATCGCCTACTGGCACGCCAGGCACCGATACTGTGGTGATTGCGGCACCGTCACCAGGGTTGCCGAGGGGGGGCACCTGAGGGTGTGCAGCCTATCGTCTTGCGGGCAAAGGCATTTTCCGCGCACCGATCCCGCCATCATCGTTCTGGTTCTGCACCGGGACGCCCGAGCCGAAGAGCGCTGTCTTCTCGGCCGTCAGCAGGAGTGGCCCGAAACCCTGTTCTCCGCCATCGCAGGCTTCGTCGAGCCCGGTGAAAGTCTCGAAGACGCCGTGGTGCGCGAGGTGGCGGAAGAGACCGGTATCACGGTGACAGCCGCGCACTACCATTCCTCTCAGCCCTGGCCATTTCCGAGCGCGATCATGCTCGGCTTTACCGCCACCGCCGGCGACCATGTCATCGTGCGCCACGACCAGGAGCTGGCTGACGCGCGCTGGTTCACCCGCGGCGAGATCGCGCAAGCATTGCGCGATGGGAGCCTGCGGGTGCCGCGCCGGGTCTCCATTGCTTACCGGTTGCTGGAGGATTGGTTCGACGCCGGCGAGCTGGGGCCTCTGGCCGGTTACCTGTCCGAGTAAGTGATCACGCTCACTATCGGAGCAACAAGTCGAGAAGCACCAGCGCCCATACGAGGCCGCAATTGATCAGACTGATGAGCACGGCGGCGCTGCCCGTGTCCTTGGCGCGCTTGGAGAGAGGGTGGTGCTGGTCCGAGATCCGATCGACCAGCGACTCCACCGCCGAGTTCAACAACTCCACCAGCAGCACCAGCAACACGCTTGCCACCAGCAACGCGCACTGGCTCCAGGTCAGCGCTGACCACAGCGCCAGGGCGAGCGCCAGGGGAATCAGCAGTGCCGCCAGGCTGAGCTCCTGTCGAAAAGCGGCTTCGTGGTGGAAGGCGGCCTGCAGTCCCCGCAGGGAGTAGCGTGTTGCGTGCCAGATGCGCGCCAGATCCAGGGCGCTGGTACGCCCGCCGTCTGCGCCCACGGCTATTCGCCGGTGCCGAGCGCGGTGGAACTCAACAGGCCGTGGCGGGCGAGTCGGTGCTTGAGGTTGAGCATGGCGGCGGCCGCGTCCCGGCAGTTGGGGGGCACGAGTATGCGCGTGCCGTAGCCGGTGAACAACAGATCCGGGGAACGTGCGTAAAGCCGCCCCGGGTCGTTGTCGTCCATGTGGATGAGCGGTGAGGAGATCGGCAGGTTGACCAGCAGACGCGCCTCCTGCTCCTGGCGCCGTTCCTGGTACTGATAGAGGTGCAACAATTCGCTGACCAGAAGTCGCACCAGCCGATAGATGCCTTCGGGCTCGGCGACCGCGTCGCTGACCAGGCCGATGGCGGCCAGCGGGTCGCGCAACCGTACCAGGGATTCGCGGACTTCGGCATCCTCGTACTTGACGCGGTAAAGGGTGCCGTCGGCGCGGCTCTTGTCCACCAAAGGTCCGGGCAGAATCGGTCGGCGCACGGGGTCCAGGGGCCTGGAGCGCGCGCGTTGCTGATCGAAGGCCGACAGGGGCGCGACGAGTCGCACCGGTTGCTCGCCGTCAGCGGTTGCGCGCATGGTTGCCGGGCCGTCGCAGACCAGGCTGAAGCTCGCCTGGTACACGGCATAGTCGCTCTCGGGTCCGTCGTCGGCAGCCGCTGTATCGCCGAGAAAAGATCCCAGCAGCAGCGCATCGTCGTCATCGATCTCCGTGAGCCTGCGGCCCTCCCAGGCGTCGGTGCAGTAGGCGGTGTGGTACAGGCGTACGTGGTTGGCCATGGTTGCGCCGTCACCGTCGCACGGCAGCATCGACTCCAGCATGCTCCAGGGGGCGAAGTGCACGACGCCGGCGGGCGCCGATTCGACGATGTGATCGTTCTTGATGCCGCGCACCACCACCAGCAGACTGTGAAGCGCGCCGGATAGAGCTCTGCACTGGGCTGTGTCGAGAATGGATCGCGACTTCAGACGCGCGAGGGTGGCGACGATGAGTGCCTGGCGGTGTCCGGCATCGGCGGCCCGCGTGATCCACGCCTGGAATTGCTCCTCGTCGTCTTGGCCGTCGCGCCCTTTCTGATAGGCCAGGGCGGTCAGATACATGGCGTCCACGTAGCCGGATTCGGCGCCGCGGCGCATCCAGGCAAGATAGCAGTCCGGGTCCTTGTCCGTGCCGATGCCGTCCTGGTAGCAGAGTGCCGCGTTGAACATGGCCACCGGCTCGCCGTCCTGGGCGGCAGACAGCAGCCATTCCAGATACTTGCCGGTGTCTTTTTCCACACCCTTGCCGTCTTCATAGGCCAGTGCCAGATTGAACTTCGCCCGCGTGTCCCCTGCGCCGGCCGCCTTGCGCGTCCACTCGAAGTAGCGGGGTGCGTCGGCGGCCAGACCGGTACCGCTCCAGTAGGCCATGGCCAGGTTGAACATGGCACGGGGTTCACCGGCTTCCGCCGCGCGCCGGGTCCAGGCGAGAAACTTGCCCACGTCCTGGCGGGTGCCCTTGCCTTCGTCGTAGGCCAACGCCAGGCTCATCATCGCTTGCCCGTCGCCGGCCTCGGCGGCCTTGTGGATCCAGGTGAAGAAGCTGGCGGCGTCCGGCACGGTACCCTCACCCTTCTGGTAGGCCAGCGCCAGGTTCGCCATGGCCGGGGTGTGTCCGGCCTCGGCGGCTTTACGGGTCCATTTGAAGTAATGGCTCAGGTCCCTGCGGGTGCCTTCACCCTTCTCGTAGGCCAGCGCCAGATTGAACATGGCGCGCGGGTGTCCGGTATGGGCCGCCTTGTGGGTCCACTCGAAGTAGCGCGCCGTGTCCGGATGGGTGCCGATACCCTCTTCGTAAGCGAGCGCCAGGTTGAACATCGCCCGGGCGTGGCCGGCGCGGGCGGCGCGCCGGGTCCACTCGAAGTACGCCTGGTCGTCTGCAATCGTGCCGGTGCCATTGCGATAGGCCAGGGACAGGTTGAACATGGCGCCCATGTGGCCGGCTTGCGCGGCCTTCTGCGTCCACTCCAGGTAGGCGGACATGTCGGCGTAGGTGCCGCGGCCATGGTAGAAGGCCTGACCGAGATTGAACATGGCACCGGCGTGGCCGGCCTGGGCTGCCTTCAGCGTCCATTCGAAGTACTCGGCGTCGTCGCGGCTGCGCTCGTCGCCTTCCGCATAGCTCAAGGCGAGATTGAACATGGCGTCCGGGTCGCTGGCCTCGGCGGCACGCCGGGTCCACTTCGCATAGGCTTTCCGATCCGGCGCCGTGCCCTTGCCCTTGCTGTAGGCCAGCGCCAGATTGAACATGGCGCCGGCATGTCCCGCCGCCGCCGCTTTGCGGGTCCATTCGAAGCATTGCCCGAGGTCGGGCTCGGTGCCCGTACCACGGTCGTAGGCCAGCGCCAGGTTGTACATGGCGGTGGCGTCACCGGCCTTGGCGCCGGCCAGGGTCCAGTCGAAGAACTTACCGGCGTCGGACTCGGTGCCGGTGCCATTGAAATAGGCCAGCGCCAGATTGAACATGGCGCCGGTGTCGCCGGCCTCGGCGGCCTGACGGGTCCACTCGAAGAAGCGCGCCTCGTCGCTGTGATCTCCCTGGTAGTAAACCCTCGCGAGCCTGAGCATGGCGTCGGTATCGCCTTGCTCGGCCTTGTGGGTCAAGGAAGTGAGGTCTTCGGCACGATTCATGAAACACCTTAACGCGCGGACCGTGCGTAGCGGGTCGGGCCCGCGATCGCGATGCCGTTGCCCGGGGAGCCATCGGAATCCCTTTTATATAGGCCAGATTGCGTTTTTGAACCGTGTTCCGGGTCACTGTTGGCCCCTTTGGAGGTGGTCCGCCGGAACCACCGGAAGCGGGACGGGACGGCAGACGGGACGGCGATGCTTGCCGCCCGGCGGGGGCAGGCGCCCTCAGGGCACCTTCTCGGTGATCGCCACGTTGACGGCGGAATCGCCGCTGGTGGATACGGGCCCGCTGAAGCCCTGCAGATCGCCGCTGCTGGCCGTGGGGGTGCCGCTCATGGAGATGCGCGCGCCGACCACTACCCGGTCGAAATTGGACAATTTCATCCCCGCTGCCATGGCCATGGAATCGTCCAATGTCACGGTCAGGGGCAGATCGCTGACCCGCCCGCGGGCCACCGCCAGGGGCATCGGTGGTCCTTGGGCGGCGCGGGCAAATACGAACAGCGTTTCGCTGCCGTCGAGTCCCGCGGCCAGGTGGTCGGCGAGAATGACGTTGACCGTCAACCCCGGCTCGGCGTCCGCGGCCGCCCTGTCGCCGGCCGCAGCTGTGCCACCGGCGGCGACATCGGCTCCGGGTTCGGTCCCGGTGTCGGCATTGGCGATCAGGTCGCGCAGGATTTTCGCCGCCTCGGAGTCGCCGGGCTGATTATCCAGCAGGCTTTGCCAGCGGCCCACCGCAAGCGTGGTCTCGCCGCGCTGCATGGCGGCGAAGGCGCCCAACCAAAGTGCCCTGGGGTATTCCGGATCCAGCCGCAACGCCGTTTCCAGCCGCTCACCGGGGATGCCGAGAAAATTCTGCCCCTGCATCAGGGCTTCGGCCTCGGCCAGGTCCGACAGCAGCTCTGCGCTGTCGCCCAGCAGGCGGTGGGCTGCGCCGTAAGCATCGGCGGCCTCGGCATAACGTCCCAGCGCCATGTAGGAGCGCCCGAGCAGAAGCCAGCCCTCGCTGCTGCCGGGTTCGGATGCCAGGCGCTCGGCGAGGCGTGCCACCATTTCCTCCACCGCCGGCTGGCCCTGGTCGCCGCCGGCGGCTGCCGCGGGTGGCGGGTCGATGGCACCGGGCTCGCCCAGGCGCTGATACAGGGTGACGGCGAGCAGCGGCACGCCCACCCCGACGGCAATTGCCAGCCACGGGCGGGACACCCAGCCAGGCCTTCCGCCGCCGCGTTCGCGCGCCGGCCCGGCGCTCGCGTCGGCCAGCAACTCGCGCCCCAGCTCGTCCCTGGCCTGGCTCAGATCGTCCTCGGTCAGCGCCCCCAGGCGATGCTCCTCGTCCAGGGCCGCGATGCGCGAACGGTAAACCTCCAGGTTGTGGTTTGTGCGCTGTGTGTCCGCGGACGCCGGTCGCCTGCCCAGCAGAGGAGGCAGTACGAACGCCAGAGCCAAGGCGACCATGCCGAGGGCGCCAAGCCAGAACAAAATCATTCGACGCCTCCGCGCCCGCGAGCTGAAGATTTCACGGTTACACCTGTCCGAAGCTGCGGGACTCGAGCCCGCACGCCGCTTGCGACCCTAGCCGCAATCCCGGTCAACGACAAGTTACCACCGGCATGCGACCAGGCCTGAGTGAATATCCCCTCGGTCGCACCCTCAGAGGAGATCGCGTATGGTCGCGGCCACCACAAGCGCGTGGTCGTGGAGGCGTGCATGAGTAAGGGCAGACTGCTGCTGGTGGTGATCGTGGTGGCACTCATCGGGGCGTTTTTTGCTTTCGACCTCGGTCACTACGTCAGCCTCGAAGAGCTTCGTGCTCGCCAGGAATCAATCGTCGCTTACCGCGACCAGCAGTTGGTCGAGGCGGCGCTGATCTATTTCGCGATTTACATCGCCGTCACCGCGTTGTCCCTGCCGGGCGCCGCCATCATGACCCTCGCGGGCGGAGCCTTCTTCGGTTTGCTGTGGGGCACCGTGCTGGTGTCCTTCGCATCCACCATCGGCGCAACCCTGGCATTTCTGCTCGGAAGGTTCCTGTTTCGGGATGCGGTGCAGAGCCGCTTCGGCGGAAGTTTACGCGCGGTCAACGCCGGGGTGGCGCGCGACGGCGCTTTCTACCTGTTCACCTTGCGGCTGGTGCCGCTGTTTCCCTTCTTTGTCATCAATCTGTTGATGGCGTTGACTCCGATTCGGACGCTGAAATTTTTCCTTGTCAGTCAGCTGGGCATGTTCCCGGCGACGGTGGTGTACGTAAACGCCGGCACGCATCTGGGCAGGCTCGATTCCCTGGCGGGGATTCTTTCCCCGGGGCTGATCGTATCGTTCATCCTGCTGGGATTGTTCCCGCTGATCGCCAAGAAGATGTGCGATGTGTTCAAGGCGCGCCGGGTTTTGAAGCGGTTTCCGAAGCCGGAACGGTTCGAGCACGACATGGTGGTCATCGGCGGCGGCTCCGCCGGCTTGGTAAGCGCCTACATCGCCGCTGCGGTCAAGGCGAAGGTGACGTTGATCGAGAAGCAGGATATGGGCGGCGACTGCTTGAATACTGGTTGCGTGCCCTCCAAGGCGCTGCTGCGTTCCGCCAAGTTCCTGGCCCAGGCGAAGCGTTCGGAGCGCTACGGCATCCGGCAAGCACGCGTCGAATTCGACTTTGCCGATGTCATGGAACGGGTGCACCGGGTCATCGAAACGGTTGCGCCCCACGATTCGGTCGAGCGATTCGAATCTCTGGGAGTGGAGGTGATCAAGGGTGAGGCGCGCATCACGTCGCCTTGGAGCGTCGAGGTCGGGAAACGCAGCCTCACCACACGCACTATCGTCGTGGCGGCGGGCGGGCGCCCGTTCGTGCCGCCGATCCCTGGAATCGAAGACATCGACTATCTGACCTCGGAAAATCTCTGGGAGCTGCGCGAGCTTCCGGAGCGGCTGGTTGTGCTTGGCGGTGGCCCCATCGGTTGTGAGCTCGCCCAGGCTTTCGCGCGATTCGGCAGTCGTGTGGTCCAAGTCGAGATGTTGCCGCGGATCCTCATGCGCGAGGATCCCGATGTTTCCGAGATGATCACCGCGCGCTTTCGCGAGGAAGGTGTGGATGTGCGGGTAAGTCACAAGGCGACCGGCTTTCGCGTCGAAGATGGGCGCAAGTTTCTGATTGCCGAGCATGAGGGCAAGGAAGTGCGCCTGGAGTTCGACGCGTTGCTGGTGGCGGTGGGACGGGTCGCCAATACCGCGGACTACGGACTGGAGGAGCTGGGAATACCGTTGACGAAATCGCGAACCCTGGAGGTCGACGAATTTCTGCGCACAGCGATCCCCACCATCCATGCCTGCGGCGACGTCGTTGGTCCCTATCAGTTCACGCACATGGCGGCCCACCAGGCGTGGTACGCGAGCGTCAACGCGTTGTTCGGCAGCTTCTTCAAGCGCTTCCGCGTGGATTATTCCGTGGTGCCCTGGGCGACCTTCACCGATCCGGAGGTGGCGCGGGTGGGGCTCAACGAGGAGGAAGCCCGCGAGCAGGGAATAGCCTGCGAGGTGACGGTATACGGAATCGACGATCTGGACCGGGCCATCACCGACGAGGAGGCGCAGGGCTTCGTCAAGGTGCTCACGGTGCCGGGCAAGGATCGTATTCTCGGGGTCACCATCGTCGGCGAGCACGCCGGCGACATCATCGCCGAGTATGTCTCCGCGATGAAGAACAAGGTGGGGCTCAACAAGATTCTCGGCACGGTGCACATTTATCCCACCCTGGCCGAGGCCAACAAGAATGTCGCCGGAGAGTGGAAACGCGCCCACCTGCCGCAAACGTTGCTCAACTGGGTAGCGCGCTACCACCGCTGGCGCAGAGGATAAAGCGACTCCCGCCCCCCGGCCCTGCCCCCCGGCGGCGGAGGGCCAGGCTGCGGGAGCCGGCGGGCAAAGTGTTAACTCATTGTATGGAAAAGGAATTCTTCGCCTGCAGCCGCCAAAGAGCCATCACCAGGGGGTGAACTGGGTCTGGAACGATTCCCGGCAACATTGTTATCCTTGGGCCGTCGCCGAGGCTAGAAAAAATGACGATCCGATCGCGTTGACGGCGGACCGATGCACCGCGCCGTGACGGGGCCGAAGGAGACTCAGGCATGAAGCAGCAAAGGACGCATCCCCTCGGGGTCCCGACCATGCCCGGCAGCCAGACAGCACCCACGGATGACGGCGGCACCGCGCGTGCCGCCAGAGTCACCGGTGCGGATCGTCTGCTGGTGAACCGGCTTGCAAAGGCCGTGGGTTTTCCGCCCGTTGCGTTCGCATTGTGGGACGGCGTAGACGCGTACGCGCCGGACGATGAAGCGACCATCGTTGGCCGACTGACGTTTCGTGATCGTGCCGCGCTCATCTCCAGCATCGCGTCCCCGGAGCTCGGCTTCGGCGACGCTTACAGCGCCGGGCGCATCGACATCGGCGGCGATTTGGCGCAGGTGCTCTTCACCATATACCGAAGCATGGCCCATGCCGGTCCCGGGGCCCGAAAACGCAGCCTGTTCGGACGGCTTCCGAAGCCCCAGGTGAACACGCGCGCCGGATCCAGGAAGCACATCCATCACCATTACGATTTGGGCAACGAATTCTATCGCCTGTGGCTGGATGAAAAGATGGTTTACACCTGCGCCTACTATCGTGATCGGGAAGCCAGCCTGGAAGAGGCGCAGATGGCGAAAATGCACCACGTGTGCCGCAAGGTACGGCTGAAAGCCGGGATGCGGGTTGTCGAAGCAGGTTGCGGCTGGGGATCCCTCGCCCTGCATATGGCGGAGCACTATGGAGTGCGGGTGAAGGCTTTCAACATCTCTCACCAACAGATTGCCTACGCACGCGAACAGGCCAAGGCCAGGGGGCTTGCCCGTTGCGTGGAATTCATCGAAGACGACTACCGGAATGTATCCGGCGAATTCGACGCATTCGTGTCGGTAGGTATGCTCGAGCACGTCGGCAAGGAAAACTACAAAAACCTCGGCGACGTTATCTATCGCTCATTGAAGCGCGGCGGACTCGGTATCATTCACAGTGTTGGACGCAGCCGTACGGCGCCTCCGAACGCATGGTTGGAGCAGCGCATCTTTCCCGGCAGCTATCCGCCGAGCTTGCGCGACATGCAGGACATCTTCGAGGCTCACGAGTTTTCCATTCTGGACATTGAGAATCTCCGTCTTCACTATGCCGAGACCCTGATGGAATGGCTGCGGCGCTTCGACGACCACGCCGATGAAATCGTGCGTATGTACGACGAATCCTTCGTGCGCGCGTGGCGGCTTTATCTCGGTGGTTGTGCGGCGGCGTTTCTTGCCAGCACCATTCAACTTTTCCAGGTGGTGTTTGCACACTCGGACGACAACCGTATCCCCATGACTCGGGCACCTGTGTACGGCATAGACGGTCCCGACTGGGATCTCTAGGGCGACGGATGCAGAACTACGATGCCCTGATCGTCGGTGGCGGGCCGGCAGGATCCGCCTGTGCGCGCAAGCTCGTGCAGGCCGGGCGCCGCGTGGCAGTGCTCGATCGCGAGGAATTTCCCCGCACCAAGCTGTGTGCCGGATGGGTCACGCCGGAGGCGGTTGCGGATCTGGAGTTGGATGTGGACGCCTATCCCCATCGCTTCAGTACTTTCGAGACCATCGTCGCGCACATCAAGGGGTTCACCGTCAAGGTCAACACGCCCCAGCATTCGATTCGGCGCTTCGAATTCGACGACTATCTGCTCAAACGATCCGGCGCTGATGCCCACGTCCACAATGTCAAGAACATCGAACGCAAGAATGGCGACTTCGTCCTGGACGGCGAGTTTCGTGCGCCCTTTCTAATCGGTGCAGGCGGCACCCGCTGCCCGGTGTATCGTGCGCTGTTCCGTGATGCCAATCCCCGTGCCAGAGAGTTGCAGGCGGCCACCTACGAGCACGAGTTTCCCTACGACTGGCACGACGGCCACTGCCATCTGTGGTTCTTCGACAAAGGCCTGCCCGGTTATGCCTGGTACGTGCCCAAGGCGGATGGCTATTTGAACTGCGGCATCGGCGGTATGGCGGAAAAACTCAAAGCCAGCGGCGACGATATCAAGATGCACTGGCGGCGTTTTACAGGCGTTCTCGAGAAACGAGGGCTGGTCACGGGCTTCGATTACACGCCCAAGGGTTACAGTTACTATCTGCGTGGCAATGTCCAGGTGGCGCGCATCGACAATGCGTTCATCACTGGCGATGCGGTTGGCCTCGCAACTCGCGATCTCTGCGAAGGTATCGGTCCGGCGATAAGAAGTGGGCATCTGGCGGCTGAATCCATTCTTACCGGTAGCGAATATTCTCTGGATGCGATCAATGCCCTGAGCGCCGAGCATGCGATCGCGCGAAAGCTGCTCGAGTACATGTTTGTCAAACGCCCCACGCGCTCATCCAAGTCCCGAAGCTCCGCCGACATTCGTCAACATACTCGGTAAGCGCTGCGCTTGAACGAAGCCCCTGTAGCTCCCTCCCATAAGCGATGCTGAAACTCGAGAAAGTCGATCTGCTGCGCGGTGGCCGCGCGGTGCTCCGCGACATCAACCTGGACATCTACTTTGGGGACAAGATCGGTGTCACCGGCCGCAACGGTGCCGGTAAGAGCAGTCTGTTACAACTGATCGCCGGAGATCTGCACGCAGATTCCGGCACTGTCGCCATTCCGAAGGGTTTGCGTATTGCACGAGTGGCCCAGGAATTCGAGCTAACGGATCGTATCGCCATCGAGTACGTGCTGGATGGTGATCGCGACTTGCGGCGCCTGCAATCGGAGCTTGACGCAGCGGAGCGGGCCGGCGACGGTCACCGTCAGGCGCTGGTCCACGGCAAGCTCGATGATATCGACGCCTATGCGGCGCCAGCGCGGGCCGCGCAGATCATGTGTGGTCTCGGTTTCCAGCGCAGCGACGAGGACGCGCCGCTCGCGTCGTTGTCGGGCGGATGGCGTATGCGGCTGCACCTCGCCCAGGCGCTGATGTGGCGTTCCGATCTGCTGCTGCTGGACGAGCCCACCAATCATCTGGACTTGGACGCGGTCATCTGGCTCGAAGGATGGCTGCGCGGCTATGAAGGGATCTTGCTGCTGATCTCCCACGATCGAGAGTTCATCGATCCCCTGGTAACTCACATCGCCCATGTGGAAGGCGGTCGGGTACGGGTTTACGCGGGCAACTACTCGTCGTTCGAGCAGCACCGTGCCACCGAGCTTGCGCAACGCGAGGCCAACTACCGCAAGCAACAACGCGAGGTCGCCCACATGCGAGGCTTCGTCGATCGCTTTCGCTACAAGGCGAGCAAGGCACGCCAGGCGCAGAGTCGATTGAAGGCGCTGGCGCGGTTGGAATTGATCGCTCCTGCACACGTCGACTCTCCTTTTCACTTCGGCTTCGCTACGCCGGCACACTTGCCGGAACCGCTGCTGCGGCTCGAGTCCGTGAGCGCCGGCTACGACGGCCAAGCGGTGATCCAGAACGTGAGCATCAGCCTGGTGCCGGGTGACAGAATCGCATTGCTCGGCGCCAATGGCGCCGGCAAGTCGACACTCATGAAAGCGCTGGCGGGCGAGCTCTCGCCATTGAGCGGTGAACGCCTGCCGGCGGCACGCCTGAGCGTGGGCTACTTCGCCCAACATCGGGTCGAGCATCTGGACGCGGCGGGCAGCCCACTGCGCCACATGCAGCGGCTGGACGCGTGTGCCAGCGAGCAGCGGTTACGGGATTTTCTCGGTGGTTTCGGCTTTCGCGACGAGCGCGTGCGCGAGCCCGTATCGCGCCTGTCCGGCGGCGAGCAGGCGCGGCTCGCGTTGGCGATGATCCTGTTCCAGGGCCCCAATCTTTTGTTGCTCGACGAGCCCAGCAACCATCTGGATCTGGAAATGCGCCACGCTCTGAGCCTCGCTCTGCTGGAATTCCCCGGTGCCGCCGTGCTGGTGTCCCACGATCGGCACTTGCTGCGCACCGTGGCCGAGCGCTTGTATCTGGTGGCCGAGGGGCGGGTCACCGATTACGCCGGTGATCTGGAAGACTATGCACGCTGGCTGACGGAAAGACGCGGAGCGCCGGGCCAATGCGCGCCTCGGCGTGCGCCGCGTCCCGGCGAAGGGGGCAGGGCGCGCCGGCAGGCGAACGCCCAGCATCGCCAGAGACTCCAACCGTTGCGCCAGGAGCTCGCACGTCTCGAGGCCGAGCTTGCGCGACTTGGGCGGCAACGGTCGGACCTCGAGGAGGCACTCGCCGATCCGGGCGTGTATCAGGACGACGCCAGGGACCGCCTCAAGCGCTTGCTCGTGGATCGCGGCCGCATCGATCGCACTCTCGCCGAGGCCGAGGCCGGGTGGATGGCGGCCGGAGAGCGCCTGGAACGGATCCAGGCCGAGAACGGCGAGGAGTAGCCCCCAAATTTCAGTCTTGCCAGTAAGAGCGAGCCTGCCCGCAATTGTTCACGGTAGGTTAGGCTGAGGGCAGCGAAGGACAGATTTAATGGGGACAGATCTATTTATCTCTCTGCCGCGTCGCGGCAGAGAGATAAATAGATCTGTCCCCATTAAATCTGTCCTTCGCTGCCCTCAACCTACGATGCTCAATGGGGATAGAGCACCGGAAGATCGTCCTCCCTCTGCGGGCGCGCCGGGGCAGGCCGCGCCAGGCCTTTGCGCGCCTGTTGCCACAAGGGCTCTCCGCGCCACGGATCCTGGTCCGACGCGTAGAGCGCGCGGTCCAAGCGCGCCAGCTCCGCGCGCAGCTCGGCATTCACCAGGCGTTTCGCCAGCTCCTGGAGGCTGCGCGGCGCATCCTCCGGCCAGCTGGCCGCCGCCCAGTGAAGCAGCGCCTGGCGGGCAGCTCGGGGCTCGTCCGAGAGACAGGCGCGGCGAAGCGTCGTGGCTGACACTTGTGGTGCTTCCAGGCCACGGTTTTGCTTGCCACCCGCCGCTCGTGGCTGCGCGCTGGCGCGGCGCCAGGCGATGAAAGTGGCGAGCCAAAGGAACACCAGCAGCACCGAGGCGCCCTGCCACAGCAGTGGCCGTCGCCACAGTGGCGGTGCAGGGTGTTGTTCTCTTTTTACCGCATCGCCGGCTGCTATCGTGATTGCACTATCCTGCGTCGCCGCCGCCACCCGTAGCACGCGCGCCGGAATCGTCGCCTGCCGCAGCACATCGCGCTCGGTGTCCCACCAATCGATGCGGATCTCCGCAAGCGTATAGTTGCCTTCGCTGCCGGGCACGAGCGCCGTGCGTTGCTCGCGCACGCCGTGTACCCAGTCGGTGTCCGTGGTCGTGCGGGTGATGGGTTGATCGCCATATTCCTTCACGCCTTCGGTGGCAGTGACGGAAATCTCGGGGAGTTGCTCGGCGCTCAGTCCCACCGCCTGCAGATGCAGGGTGCGGGTCACCGGCTCGCCGGCGCGAAGACGTTCCGGATCCTTTGACCATTCTTCGGTGAGCTGCAAACTCTTTGCCGGCAGCCATGTCCGTCCCGGATAGTTCGCCGGTGGCGGAAGCGCCACGGCCCGCATCACGGGCGTGCGCAAGTGCACGCGTTCGCCGCGTGCGAACAGTCGGCTCAGGCCCGAGCCTGCCTGGCCCGGATCCACCACTTCACCCTCGAACTCCACCGGTGAAATCACCAGCTCGCCGCTGGCTTGGGGAAACAGGGCGTAGCGCCGCTCGAGCACACGATAGGATTGGCCATCGCGCGTCGTCGTGTAACTGATGTCGCGTCCGAGACGGTGCAGCACCGCGTTGGTGGCGCTGGGCTCGGTGAGTGTGCCATCCACGACGTCGACGGAACGCAGAAGCCGCACCACGTAACGCATCTGCGCCTGCACGTAGGCCGGGGTGGGCGAAACTTCCGCCTCTAGAAATATGTCCCGATTGCCGGCTTCGTTGCGTGGCCGTGCCGGCAACACTTCGAGCGCCAGCTCGGGACTCCGAAACTGTCCCACCGAGATGGATGGAATCGTGAGTGCACCTTCGCGCTTCGGTGTCAGCTCGACGGTCCAGCGGGTAATGGCCGATTGCAGGCCGTGAACGAACTCGATCTGGGTGTTCGCCGATGTGTGAAGAATTTGAAAATCTCTATCGAGTGGCTCGAGATCGGGTTTGAGACCGCCGGCGGCGCGCCGCAGCTCCAGCACCAGGCGAACGCTTTCACCGGCATGTATGGGATTGCGCTCGACGCTGGCCTTCAGTGCCTCGGCGTGCGACTCGGCGGCGCCCAACAGCAACAGGGCCACCAGCAGTAGTCCTATGGTCGTGGTGATCGGGGCTTTCATGCGTTGCGCCGCACCCACGTCTCACAGAGCGTGAGCAGGGCACCCAGATCCACCGTCGACCCACGGGCGTAAGGAGCCGTTGCCAGACAAGCGCCGACACCGTCGGTGAAGCAGTGGTCATTGTCATCGCCGTCCAGAAATTTCAGCCAGTCGTGGCCTGTAAGTCCCGCCACCTGTGCGCGAGGATGCCGGTTCATGGCGGCGCGGCGCACAAGCGTCGCCAGCTCGGCGGTCAGAACATCCGCTGCTTCGCCGCTGTCGTGCCGGCTGCGCAGCATCTCTATCCCGCGAACCGCCGCCCGCCGCGGCCGGCCGCGTCGCCACGCCCTGCGCGCAAAGCGTACGCCGAACACCAGCAACGCCATCGCGACCACGGAGACTACCCACCAGCCCGGCGCGGGTGGCCACCAGGGCGGGGCTGGCGGCAGGTGAATATCGCGAAGCTCGCTGAGAGGATTCATGGGAAACTGCACGAGCAGACGCATGGCTAATCCAGGCTAGCGGGTCAGGCGCGCCTTTCCCAGGGTTTGCGCCGACGCACCGCGGCGCAACGCTTCCGCCACGTCGTCGCCGGTGGCGATGGGCAGCAACGGAATTGCCAATCTGCCCAGGGTTCCACGCAGGGCTTCGATGCGGGCGCCAAAGCTCGCCGCATAACGCGCGCGCGCGCGGCTGCTGAGCGTGTCGAGGGTTGCCGTCTGCCAGCCGTCGGAGACTTCATAGCGCCCCGGGGGCGGGGGTTCGATCTCCAGCCGGTCGTGGATCCAGCACGCGAGCATGTCGTTGTGCTGGCGCATGCGCGACAAATGCCCCGCGGCTTCCTGGTCGAGATCGTAAAAGTCGCTTATCACCACCAGCAGGCTGCCGGGGCGGGCCACATGCCGAGCCCGCAGCAGGCTGTCACAGAGCTTTATCTGCTGCTCTTGGTCGTCGCTTGCCTGCCGGCTCACGGCCGCCAGCGCGCGCAGCACACGCAGCACGCCGCGGCGACCGGAAACCGGCTTGAGCTCCAGATGGTGGCTGCGCCCCGCTACCAGGGCGCCGACCCGATCGCCGCCGTGGGTGGCCGCCCAGGCGATGAGCGCGGCGGTTTCCGCGGCGAGCACCGACTTGTACGCGGTGCGCGTGCCGAAAAACATGCTGGCACCGAGATCCACCAGCAGGATGACCGGTCGCTCGCGTTCTTCCTGGAAAAGCTTGGTGTGGGGGCGGCCGGTGCGGGCCGTCACCCGCCAGTCGATGCTGCGCACGTCGTCGCCGGGTTGGTAGATGCGCGACTCGGCGAATTCCATGCCGCGCCCGCGAAAAGGCGAGCCATGGGCACCGACCATGGAATGGCGGGCGCGACGGGCGATACCGAGCTCGAGGCGCTGGGCACGAAAGCGCAGGCCGATCAGATCGTCGACGCTCGCCTCGATCCCGGAAAGGCCGGCCGCGCCATCGCCGCCGCCGGTCACGGCACGGGCACCAGCTCGAGCAGCTCGGAGATCACGGCATCCGAATCCATGCCGTCGGCCTCCGCCTCGAAAGAGATCAATACCCGGTGGCGCAAAACGTCGTGGGCAATGGCCTGCACGTCGTCGGGGGATACGTAGTCGCGGCCGTTGATCCAGGCATGGGCGCGGGAACAGCGATCCAACGCAATGGTGGCGCGCGGGCTGGCGCCGTAGCTCACCCAACGCCCCAGCTCTTGCCGGTAGCGGGCCGCGTCTCGGGTCGCCAGCACCAGCTCGACGATGTAGCGTTCCAGCGCCGGCACCATATGCAGCGAAAGGCAATCGCGCCGCGCGCTGAATACGGTTTCCTTGTCCAGTACCGGCGTCGCGGTGGTGACCGCGTGGGTTGCCTCGCGCGCCGCGGCTTCACGGTTGAGTTGCAGGATGGCGTGCTCGGCGTCGGCGTCCGGATAGTCGATGCACACGTACATCAGGAATCGATCCAGCTGTGCTTCCGGCAGCGGGTAGGTTCCCTCCTGCTCGATGGGATTCTGTGTCGCCATGACCATGAACAGCTCCGGCAAAGCATAGGTCTGGCTTCCCACCGTTACCTGCCGTTCACCCATGGCTTCCAGAAGTGCCGATTGCACCTTGGCGGGTGCGCGGTTGATCTCGTCGGCAAGTACCACGTTGTGAAAGATGGGCCCTTTCTGGAACCGAAAGCTTCCGTCCTGGGGTCGGTAAACCTCGGTGCCGGTGAGATCCGCCGGCAACAGATCCGGGGTGAACTGAACGCGGTGAAAATCGCCCTCGATACGCGCTGCCAGCTCCTTGATGGCCGCGGTCTTGGCGAGCCCTGGCGCGCCTTCCACCAGCAGATGGCCATCACCGAGCAGCGTGATGAGAAGCCGGTCGACGAGCGCTTCCTGGCCGATGATGCGGGTGCGAAGTTGCGCCCGAAGGGTGGCGAAGCGCGCCAGGGAATCGGCGGAATCCGGCGTACTGCCGGAGTTGGAATCAAGGTTCTGCTTCAAATCCACGACAAGAGGTGTGGCACGCGTGCGGAAAAGACAATTGTACTCGAACTATAGTGATAGTTCGGTATCCGCTTCAGGGCCATATCCCAGCAACCCCTGCCTAGTCCCGTCTCAGGCTTTCGGTTACGGCGATAGGCGTCGGGTAACGGTACATGATCAGATAGGAGGAACAGATGAAGGTCAGCAGCGTCGTCGTCTGGATCAGGAAGGAGGCTTGCGCGCCAATGACACCCCCGCTCACGGCCAGCAAGGCGATGAGCAGCGAGAATTCGCTCACCTGGCCCAGGCGTACGCCGACCTCCCGGCCCAGGCGTGGTTGCTCGCCTTCCCAGTCCAGCAGCTTCTTGAACACCAGTGGCTTGAGCGTCAGCATGACGAGCGCCAGCGTGATCGCCGGAATCGCCACCGTCGTCAGCACGCTGAGATCGAACCCGGCACCCAGGGCGAAGAAGAACATGATCAGAAAAAAGTCCCTGAGCGGCTTGAGGCTCTCGGCGATGAAAGTGGCGATGGGGCTCGTCGCCAGGGCAACGCCGGCGATGAAGGCTCCCATCTCGTAGGACAATCCCATGGTGTGGCCCAGCTGCGCTATCCCTAAGCACCAGCCGATCGCAACCAGGAACACAAACTCCTGGATGGTGTCGAAGCGCTGGATCACGCGCACCAGGACGTAGCGTTCGAACAGAAACGCAAAGCCGGCGAGCGCCGGTAAGGACACGATCAGCAGCAGGGTATCGGTCAGATCCAGCACATCGCGACGCAAGCCTTCGAGCAGCAGCAGTATCAGTATCGCAATGATGTCTTGCAGCAGAAGCACGCTGATGATGATTTCACCCACATGGCGGTGATGCAGCGCCGTGGTTGGCAATAGTTTCAATCCGATGATGGTGCTGGAGAACATCATGGTGGCGCCGATCAGAAAACACTCCACCGTGGAGTAGCCGAATGCCAAGGCCAACAGGTAACCGACGATGGCGAATGCCAGCGAGCTCAACAGCGTTACGCGTGTTGCTTCGCGCAGCATCTGCAGCAGCTTCTGGGGGTGCAGGTTGAGGCCGAGCAGATAGAGAAGGAATATGATGCCCACGTGGCCGATGCCTTGAATAGTGGTGGCGTCGGTCACGAGTGCTAGCCCCCAGGGCCCGACCAGGCAACCGAGCGCGATGTAGGCCACCAGCATCGATTGGCGCAGGTAAAGGGCGGCGCCGGCGAACACGGCGGCGCCGGTGAAGATCAGGAAAATTGAAAAAACGATGACGTCGCTTGGCATGATACTGGCTGGCGGACGCTCGGCGCGCGCTCCTACCGTTCCTTGCGACCGGCCAGAACCTGCAGATGCTCGTCGACGCAAAGCGGCAGCTTGTTGATGTTGTATCCGCCTTCCAATAGCGAGATCAAGCGGCCCTTGCAGTGCTTGTCCGCGACCTCCATCAAGCGCGCGCTCATCCAGCCGTAGAACTCGGTGCTCAGGCAGATGTTTGCCAGCGGATCATCCACGTGGCCGTCGAAGCCCGCGGAGATAATCACGAACTCGGGCGCGAACTCGTCGATCTTCGGCAAGATCTTTTCCACGAAGACCTGGGTGTACTGCTCGTCACCGGCACCAGCGGGCATCGGGCAGTTGAGCGTCGCGCCTTCGCCGCGCCCGGTCCCGGTCTCGGAATAGGCTCCGGTTCCAGGGTAGAAAGGATATTGATGAGTACTCACGTAAAGCACCGACGGATCGTCCTCGAAGCTGTGCTGGCTGCCGTTGCCGTGGTGAACATCCCAGTCGAGAATCAGAATCTTGTCCAGTCCGTGTTCTTTCTGCAGGTAACGGGCCGCGATGGCGACATTGTTGAACAGGCAGAAACCCAGCGCTTGGTCGTGCTCCGCGTGATGGCCCGGGGGACGGCAGAGCGCAAAGGCGTTGTCCACTTCTCCAGCGATAACGTTGTCGGCGAGGGTTTGCGCGCCACCGACGGCGAGCAGGGCGATGTCGAAGGATTCCCTGGAGATGCCAACGTCCATGACGTCCAGGAAGGGAAGCTCCTGCTCGCAGGCACTGCGTGCACGGACGATGAGATCGTGGCTGTGCACGCTTTCGATCGAGGCCTCGTCGGCAACCCGGGGCGTGAGCATGCGCAGTTGTTCGAACCAGGCTTGAGCCTGCAGGTGCGCCATGGTGCTGGAGAGGCGTTCGCGCCGCTCCGGATGCCCCGCACCGGCATCGTGATCGAGAAAGCGCTCATCGTAGAGAAATCCCGTAGCCATGTGTCAATCGGTTCCCATGCGACCAATTGTTAGTCTGGCCCGCCGAGCCGGGTTTGTATATCGATCTCGGAGTGCAAGGTGCGGTGCACCGGGCAGCGATCTGCAATGCGCAGAAGACTAGCGCGCTGCTCATCGGAAAGATCACCGGCAAGCTCCACAATCCGTTCGATGCGATCGATCCGCCCTTCGCGGGTTTCGCAGTGTTCGCAATCCTCGGCGTGGATCTTGCCGTGTTTCAGTCGCACCGCGACATGAGCGAGCGGGATATTCTTGTGCGTGGCGTACATGCGCAGGGTCATCGCCGTGCAGGTGCCGAGCGCAGCCAACAGCAGCTCATAGGGGGACGGTCCGCTGTCTTTGCCACCAAAGCTCAACGGCTCGTCGGCGCGAAGGCTGTGTCTGTCCGTATAAACGTCCTGGGCGAATTTGGCATCGTGCTCCTGCACCAGGACCTCACCATCGGCGACCCGTGGACGCGGAGGTGGTGCTTCGCTTTCGCCGTCGAGCAGATAACGGCGTGCCCATGCGCCGATGGTCGCGGCCACATACTGAGAATCGGCACGCCGCGTGAGCAGATGATCGGCATTGTCGAGAGAGATGAAGCTCTTCGGGTGTCGTGCCGCCAGGAAAATTTCCGATGCGTTGTCGATGGAGACGATTTCATCCACCGGCGAATGCATGACCAGCAGCGCCTTGCGCATGGTGCGGATTCGCTCGGCAAGCCGGTGAGATTCGATGTCGTGCAGAAACTGACGCTTGATGGTGAACGTTCTACCCGCCAGATTCACTTCTGCCTCGCCTTCGGTCTCGATTTCCGCTCGGCTGTCCTTCAGCAGGTGCGCAACGTGGGACGGGTCGCTGGGCGCTCCGATGGTGGCCACCGCCTCGGCTTCGGGGATGTCGCCGGCGACGGCGAGCACGGCGGCGCCGCCGAGGCTGTGGCCGATGAGTAACTTTGGCGCGACGAGCTGCTCGCGCAGGGCCTGCGCGGCATTCAGCAAATCCGCCACGTTGCTGGAGAAGTTGGTGTTGGCGAATTCCCCTTCGCTGTGGCCGAGGCCGGTGAAATCGAAGCGCAGCACGGCGATGCCCTGGGTCGCCAGGGCGCGCGAGATGCGGGATGCGGCGGCGATGTCCTTGGAGCAGGTGAAACAGTGGGCGAAAATGGCGCAGGCGGCGATGTCACCCCCAGGTCTCTCGAGGGTCCCCAGCAGCAGCTCGCCGGCGTCATTTCGAAACTCGAATCGTTCCTTTCGTACCTCGGAAACTGCAGCCTGGTTCATATTGTCTCTCCCTGTCGAACGCGCCGGGTAGGCCGCGCGTACGGTTGCCGCCAAGGCGTGAGCTTACAACGATCCGCGGCCACCGGCGGCCCCAGCCCGCGCTCGAGGGCGGGAAATGTTTGCGTGCTATGCTTTTTCATTGATCTTCATTTAACCGAGCCCGCATCTTGACCGTCACCGACCACAGCCAGATTGCGCTGCCCATGGGATACCAGATCCACTGGTACGAGATCCGTGCGGTGGTGGGGCAGGGCGGCTTTGGCATTACCTATCTCGCCAAAGACGCCAATCTGGACCACCTGGTCGCCATCAAAGAGTACCTGCCCGCGAATCTGGCGGTGCGTTCCGGCGAAAGTGCCGTGCATCCGGTATCCGAAGGCCGCTCGTCGCTGTTCGACTGGGGACTGGAGCGCTTCGTGCGCGAGGCCCGCACCCTGGCAAAGTTCAAGCACCCCAACATCGTCACCGTTTACAGTGTGTTCGAGGCCAACGGCACGGCCTACATGGTCATGGAGTACGAACGCGGTGTGAATCTGGAACAGGCCATCGATGCAGGGCTTGTCCTCGGCGAAGCGCAATTGCTGGGCATCGTCCATCCGTTGCTGGATGGGCTCGAGCTGGTGCACGCAGGTGGGTTCATCCACCGCGATATCAAGCCGGAGAATATTCTTCTGCGCAAAGACGGATCGCCCGTGCTCCTGGATTTCGGCTCGGCCCGGGAGTCACTGAGCGGCGAGTCGCCGACACTGACGACCCTGGTGACGCCGGGCTTCGCACCCTTCGAGCAGTACCAGGACGAGCGGCGCGGCGCCAAGCAGGGACCGTGGACTGACATCTATGCTCTGGGCGCGACTCTCTACAGGGTCATCAATGGTGAAGGTCCCGTGGATGCGTTGACCCGTGTCAACTCGGTGCTGGACAAGAGCCCGGATCCGCTGAAGCCAGCCGCCCAGGTGGGCGCCGGGCAGTATTCCGAGCAATTCCTCGAGGCCATCGATGCAGGGCTTGTCCTCGGCGAAGCGCAATTGCTGGGCATCGTCCATCCGTTGCTGGATGGGCTCGAGGTGGTGCACGCAGGTGGGTT
>SMUX01300917.1_pt1 | contig 22548 bp, 20 predicted proteins | sample 2456431 | NCBI WGS metagenome assembly SMUX01 (sample SAMN11095930, study PRJNA526329) | marine sediment metagenome | biome: Marine sediment; feature: Surficial sediment; material: Deep marine sediment; isolation source: Hadal surficial sediment | place: Pacific Ocean | collected 2014-11 | depth... | reverse complement strand
GGATGCTAGGATGAATCCTGGGGGAGCCGGAGGCTTGCGAGAGGTACGGAGTGGGTAGCAAGGAAATTACCCGCCTTCGGCGTGAGATTTGGCAGGAATTTTCAGACTCTCAGGTCGAGCTGCTCAATTCATTGAGGGACCAGATTTCCAGCCGTCGTTGGAAAATAATGCTGGAAGTCGATGCCGTTCAGGAGTACCTAGCTGCGCTGGAGACCACTGTTCAAGATCCCGACATCACGAAGGTGCTGGCGGAGGTCTCAAAACGGCTCAAGGAAGTCCATCGAGAGCTCTCCCGCATCCCCGAAGAAGTCATCCCCCCGTTCTAATCGCCTGGTCGCTCTCGGTTCCATCAGAATAATTCGGCAAAGATAGGCTGGTCCCACCCAGTCCGTCTCAGATTAGAATGAGGCCCATGTCGGGGGGAAATCGATTCCGATACCCATTCTTGGCAGTAATCGTTGCGCCGTTGCCAATTATTGTGAGATCCCCGTAAATATCTAGGTCTCCCGAGGAACTTGCGTCCTCGTTGCCATTGTCATCCTTTGTGAGAACGTACTCAGTGTCTGGAGCAAGCTCAATCGTGTACGCCTCGTCCCCCGTGAATACGCAATCCTTAGTGGAATCCTGATCCTTATTTGCGGTAATAACCGCCTCTCGCAGTGAGCAGAATCCATCGGAGCTGGTGCCGTCCTTAGTGGTGGTAACCGTAATATGACCATCTGGGGGCGCCTCTTGAGCTGCGGCAGCGCCCCAGGCAACAGATAGAAATCCAGTGATCAATATGATGATCGGGAACTGTTTACGACGCGAGCGAACGAATCTCACAAATCACCTCAATCGAATACAGGTGAAATCCCCTCACCTTGGAACGGGCAACCCCTTAACCGTTATGGCCTTCGCCGAGTTAGAAAACTTGGAATTGGCGCTTGATAACTGCGAAGAATAGATAAATAAACGACGGACCACTATACATTCATCGGCCCGGTCATCCGCTAACAACTCGGTATTCTTGATACAGAGCCGTGTTATTTGCAGACTAGGACGCCGGCAATTCAGCCCCCATCGTCCCGTTCAAACGCCGGTAGGTCAGCGTCCACGCTCCGGTGGCATAGGTGGTCAAGAGGCCATATGCTACGACCAGCAGTGGGATTGCCACCGTGGCGCAGAGCAGCGTAATTGCGATTCCGGAAATCAACGCAGCATCGGTCCCTATGATCGCGCCCGCAATAAAGGGGAAGCCGAGTGCAATGAACGGCACTGCGATCAACAATCCCAGGATCCCAAATCCGACGATGAGTATGAGGATCATCACGACAATGGGTCCAAGATTTTCCTTAAGCGTCGTCCATGAGCGACCGAAAGAATCGACGACTCCAAGTTCCTCTTCCACTGACGCCACCATTGTGAGAATGATGTAGCTGTCTACCCCCAAGCCAATGGGTATCAGCAGACAGATGAGCGGTATCAGGCAAAGGAGGCCGATGCCAAATGTAGCAACTCCGACTAAAATTGTTCCCAGGATGAGTCCCAGCACGATCACAATGCCAGCGACAAAAAATAGGATGCGGATCCCTGCCAGCTTCCAAAAGCTTTGTAAGCCGTCGCCGAATGCTTCCGAGAAGCTGACGTTGGCTCCGTCGTCAGCTCGCTTGAACCCCGCGATCAGTCCGCCCTGACCGATGACGCCCAAAACAAAGACAACCAGCGCGACGATCAGGCCCAAGCAGAGTAGGCCGAGGAAGATCGGGATGAACACTTCCTCCTGAATTGGCCCAAAATCCCCAAAATCCGGCGAATCGAAACTGTAGCTTCTCGCGCCGCTGGTTGATGTCCCAAAGTTGCCGCGTCCACTCGCGCTGCAGCCGGCCAGAATTCCAAGCAGCCACAGACCTTTGTTTCGCCAACTGATGTCCCAGGTTTTTCTCAGTACTTCGCCGTAGTTCATGCGCTCCTCCTACTCGATAGGGGCCAATCGCCAGGATCTTAGAAAGGAATTCAGGAGCGGGTGCCGGGAATCGAACCCGGGACATCCTGCTTGGGAAGCAGACGTTCTACCGCTGAACTACACCCGCTCGAAGTGGATCCTGGCGGCCTGCCATATACAGCGCGAACCGCCTCGCCAATAGCGGATTATAAGGACGGCGGAATTGAAATGTCAAGCGGCCACATAAATGGGCACGGCAGATTAGAATATTCAACATGCGTGTAGTCTTGGTGTCAACCTATGAACTGGGCCACCAGCCTTTTGGGCTGGCATCACCAGCTGCTTGGCTCAGCCAAGCCGAGGTCGAAGTGACCTGCCTGGACCTGGCTGTGCAACGCTTGGACGAGGAGGCCATCCGCGCAGCAGACTTGGTGGCTTTTTACCTGCCAATGCACACGGCAACACGCCTGGTCGTGCCTCTCATCGAACGGGTCAGACAGTTGAATAGGCGCGCGCACCTCGCGTGCTACGGCCTATACGCACCCATGAATGAGACTTATCTTCGCAGGCTTGGCGTGGATACCATTCTTGGAGGTGAGTACGAGACGGCCTTGACGGCACTTGCCAAGCGACTGAGCCTCAATGGCTCGGCCCCGAAAACGGACGGCCAACCTGAACCCAGCGTCTCACTCGCGCGTCAACAATTTATTGTTCCTCAGCGCTCCGGTTTGCCCCCCCTATCTCAGTATGCCCAACTAAATATAGGGGACAATCAGAGTCGGATCGTGGGCTACACAGAGGCCAGCCGAGGTTGCAAGCATACGTGCCGACACTGCCCGGTCGTCCCGGTCTATGAGGGGTTGTTTCGTGTGGTCCAGCACGATGTGGTTTTGGAGGACATCCGGCAGCAGGTGCAAGCGGGGGCGGAACACATCACCTTTGGCGATCCAGACTTCTTCAACGGCATCGGGCACGCGCTGCCTATCGTGCGCTCATTGCACGCCGAATTCCCTCAGCTAACCTATGATGTGACGATCAAGATCGAACACCTCCTAAGGCACGCCGAGCATCTTTCAACGCTTCGCGATACTGGCTGCCTGTTTGTGACCAGCGCACTCGAGTCGATCGATGGGCTGGTACTAGACCGGCTGGACAAGGGCCATACTCAGGAAGATATCATCCAGGTTGTCGATTCCTTCCAGCAAGTGGGGCTCACCCTCAATCCGACGCTGGTAACCTTCACGCCCTGGACGACGCTGGATGGGTATCGGGAACTGCTCACTTTTCTTGACCAATACGATCTTGTCGAAAAGATGGCCTCCATTCACTTAGCGATCCGCCTGCTGATCCCGGCCGGCTCAAAGCTGCTCGAGTTGCCCGAAGTAGAAGCCTTTGTTGGTCCCTTCGATGAGCAGCTGCTCATCTATCCATGGCGGAATAGTGACCCATCGGTAGACCTTCTCCACCAAGAAGTCCTTGCATTGGTTGAGGCCGGGGTAGCGCGCGGCGAGGAGCGGCGCGAGATTTTTACTCAGGTTGCGGCCTTGGTCGGGCTGCCTGTGCGAGAGGCGAACGGCCGACAGCCCGATGCACCGATCCCCTATCTGACTGAACCCTGGTACTGTTGTGCGGAGCCGACTGAAGAGCAAATTATTCCTCTCAAAATGTAACTCCCACGGCGACAGTATCGCGTGCTTTGGGCCTTGACATAACAAGAAACCGTGATAACTTACTGCCTAAGTGGGCAAATGCCCACAAAACCAATGGCCTTCACACTACTGCTCAGCCTTATCGTTATTGCGCAGCTTCTCGTCCTTATTTTGGGCGACAAGCGAGTTCAGGTTGAGGCGGTGTAGTGCACTAAGTACAAGAGCAAGAAAGCCACAAACACCTCCCAACCGGGAGGTTTTTTTTTGCCGCAATGTGTATATAAGGAGACGGAAGATGGAGAGAACTCAAAGCAACGGATCGAAATCCCAGCGCCAGGAGAAGCCGCGGGCTCCGCAGCCTCCATTCGAGGAACGCCCAGGTCGAGCAGCGAAGGAGGAACCAGCACAAGTTGCTGCCGACGATCGTTCGGCAAAGCCCGAACCTGAGGCTGATGACGCTCTGATGGAAACGTACAACGGTTAGCAGAGGCAAATCTGTGGCCGTTGATCTGAGGCACAAGAGCCGAGCAATCACCGAGGGTCCGAGCCGTGCGCCGGCACGGGCCATGCTGAAGGCGGTCGGATATAGCGACGAGGATCTACGCCGCCCGCTCATCGGAGTGGCAAACACCTGGACTGAGATCGGACCCTGCAATTTTCACCTGCGCAGGCTTGCCGCTAAGGTGAAAGAGGGCATCCGCTCTGCGGGTGGCACGCCGATGGAGTTCAACACGGTTTCGATCTCAGACGGGATCACCATGGGCGCGGAAGGCATGAAAACCTCGCTCGTCAGCCGCGAAGTGATCGCTGATTCGATCGAGCTCGTCGCCCGAGGAAATATGTTCGACGCCATGGTCGCTATCTCGGGCTGTGACAAGACCATCCCAGGAACGGTCATGGCGCTCGCCCGTCTCGATTTGCCGGGGCTGATGCTCTATGGGGGTTCGATCGAACCCGGGCGCTACGATGGGCGCGATGTAACCATTCAAGATGTTTTCGAGGCTGTCGGTGCCCATGCCGCGGGCGAAATGACGGACGCCGAGCTAAAAGCTCTTGAGGACGTCGCCTGCCCCGGAGCAGGAGCCTGCGGAGGCCAGTTTACGGCCAACACCATGGCCACCGTCTGCGAGTTCCTGGGAATTTCGGCGATGGGCAGTGGCACCGTTCCCGCGACCTACGAAGAGAAAGACCAGGTCGCATTTGAAGCCGGTCAGCGGGTCATGGATCTCTTGAAGCAGGACCTCCGACCTCGGCAGATCATCACCCGCGATGCGATCGAGAACGCCATTGCTTCGGTTGCCGCGACGGGTGGATCGACCAACGCCATCCTGCATCTGTTCGCGATCGCTAACGAGGTGGATGTTCCGCTGGATATCGAGGATTTTGACCGAATCAGTGAGCGGACCCCACTGCTGGCGGACCTCAAGCCCAGCGGTAAGTACGTAGCCACCGACGTTCACAAAGCTGGCGGGTGGCGCCTGCTGGGGGAGCGCCTCATTCAAGCCGGCAAACTGCATCCGGAAGCGATGACTGTAACCGGAAAGACCCTCAGCGAGGAGACGAAAGGAGCATCCGAGACTTCCGGACAGCGGGTTATACGGCCTCTGGATGATCCAATCAGTCCGACCGGTGGGCTTGTCATCTTAAAGGGAAATTTGGCGCCGGACGGGTGCGTGGTGAAGATTGCCGGTCATTCCATGACCTATCACAAGGGGCCGGCGCGAGTATTCGATTCGGAGGAAGCGGCCTTTGATGCCGTTCAATCCGGGGATATCAAAAATGGGGACGTCGTGGCAATTCGATACGAGGGCCCAATGGGGGGGCCGGGAATGCGCGAGATGCTAGGCGTTACCGCGGCAATCGTCGGAGCTGGCCTAGGCGACTCGGTAGCGCTCCTGACCGATGGCCGATTCTCAGGAGCGACCCATGGTCTCATGGCCGGCCACGTGGCTCCCGAAGCTGCAAAAGGCGGGCCGATCGCAGCACTTCAAGAGGGAGACGAAATCATTTTCGATGTGAAAGAACGAAGAATCGACGTTCAGCTCTCTGAATCCGAGATTGCGAGCCGGCTGGAGAGTTGGGAGCCGCCGGAACCTCGCTACACACGCGGAGTCATGGCTAAATATGCCAAGCTCGTTTCCTCGGCGGCGCAGGGCGCCATATGCGCATAGCCATAAGTTCATAATGCTTGGGTCGAGGCGGAAGAGAAGTACGCCAACGTAGTCGGGGAAGAGCACAAAGAGTAAGGAGAGGAATATGGAGAAAACAGGCGCACAAATAGTTTGGGAGGTACTGACCCAGGAAGGCGTGGAGGTCGTCTTTGGCTACCCCGGCGGCGCAATTCTGCCCACCTATGACGCCATGCTTGACTATCCGGTTCGGCATGTGCTGGTTCGGCACGAGCAGGGCGCGGCGCACATGGCGGACGGCTTTGCACGCGCATCCGGCAAGGTCGGAGTCGCGATGGCCACTTCCGGGCCTGGCGCAACGAATCTGGTTACCGGCATTGCGACCGCGATGATGGATTCCTCGCCGATTGTATGCATCACCGGCCAGGTGCCATCCGGAGCGATTGGGAGCGACGCATTTCAGGAAACGGATGTGACCGGCGTCACGCTTCCTATAACCAAACACAACTATCTGGTAACTGACGTGGCAGACATCGCGCCTAGCATGCGAGAGGCTTTTTATGTCGCCCGATCGGGTCGACCTGGTCCGGTGCTTGTGGACATCAGCAAGGACGCCCAGATCGCATCGATTGACTACATTCCCCAGGACGCTCCCACGCGGTTGCCGGGTTATCGACCCGATTTGCGGGCGCTTCCTGAAGAGTTCGAGCGTGCGCTGGAATTGATCGAAGACGCGGAGCGACCACTCATCTTGGCCGGGCACGGAGTCATGATGTCAGGGGCGATGAAGGTCCTGCTCGAATTCGTCGAGACGACCCAGATCCCGGCTACGACGACCCTGCTTGGGATCGGTGGTATGCCTGCCAGCCATCCTCTCAACCTGGGCATGATGGGGATGCATGGCGAAGCCTGGGTTAACAATGCCATTCAAGAAGCGGATTTGTTATTGGCTTTCGGTATGCGTTTCGATGATAGGGTGACCGGAAACCTGAAGACCTACGCGGTGAATGCCAAGAAGATCCACATTGATATAGATCCCACTGAAATCGATAAGAACGTGCGGGTCGATGTTGGGATCGTTGGCGACCTTCGCGAGACCCTGGAAACCCTTCTGCCTCGACTGACCCCTCAGAAACATACTGCATGGTTAGAGCACATCGACGATCTTAAGGGGGACTCGGCCGTGCGCGACATTCAAAGCCTCCCAGACAATGGACTGCTTTACGCAGCGCATGTCATCAACGATCTCTGGCGATTTACTGGCGGCAAGCCGATTATCGTTACCGATGTCGGGCAGCACCAGATGTGGGAAGCGCAGTATTACAGGCATGAGGAGCCTTTCACTCTGATCACATCCGGTGGACTAGGCACGATGGGTTTTGGCCTGCCGGCGGCGATTGGAGCCCGTTTTGCCAGGCCCGACGAAGAAGTCTGGGCCATTGTAGGCGATGGAGGCTTCCAAATGACACAGGCGGAGTTGTCGACCTGTTCCCAGGAGGGAATCAAGGTCAATGTTGCGATCATCAACAACGGCTTCCTGGGCATGGTCCGCCAATGGCAAGAATTCTTCTACGAGCGTCGCTACGCGGCCACTCCTATGCACAACCCCGACTTCGTAAAAATTGCTGAGGCCCACGGCCTGGCTGGGCTCCGCGTTGAAGAGCGGGGCCAGGTGGAGGACGCTGTGAACTGGGCACAGCAAGAATCAGGGACGGTTGTGATCGATTTCCGGGTCGAACAGGAAGATAGCGTTTACCCAATGGTGCCGGCCGGAGCGGATCTACACGCCATGATCCGGCGGCCAAATCCGATCGCTGAAACCGCGGAAGACGAGATGGTGGGAGGCACGAGATGAGCGACAACGGCAAGGATCCTGCGGGTGACGGTACCCAAATATTTGTAGTCTACGTCGAAGACAAGCCCGGGGTCTTGAATCGTGTGGCTTCACTCTTCCGTCGCCGCGCATTTAATATCGATTCACTTGCGGTCGGTCCCACGCACCAGCCAGGCGTCTCTCGCATGACCATCGCGATGCAGGCAGATGAGGTCGTGGCGCGTCGTGTGGAGGCGAACCTTTATAAGCTTGTAAACGTGCTACGCGTCGAAAATGTCACGCATGTTCCATTAGTTACACGGGATCTGGCGCTTATCAAGGTCAAGGCAAATGCCGCTGAGCGTGCGCAGGTATTACAGATGTGCGATGTATTTCGGGCGCGTGCGGTCGATGTGGGTCCCGAGGCGCTGATCGTTGAGATCACTGGTACTGAAGAAAAGATCGAGAGTTTGTGTGAGCTATTGCGACCGTTCGGCATATTGGAACTTGTTCGTACCGGCCAAATCGCAATGACGCGCGGCTCCGAAGTGCCCAGCATCAATCCGGAATTTGTTGCAGCTGAAGTACCCAACGGCGTATCCAACCAAACCTAAGACGGAGGAGAGGTCACTTCAATGGCAGTCATCTATTACGACAAGGACGCCGATCTGTCACCAATTCAGTCCAAGAGAGTTGCCGTCATCGGCTACGGCTCACAGGGGCACGCCCACGCGCTGAACCTGAGAGATAGTGGAGTCGACGTCCGAGTCGCGCTGCGGCCAGACAGCAAGAGCCGCGCGGCTGCGGAAGCGGAAGGCTTGACCGTAAGCTCGGTATGCGAAGTAGCAGACTGGGCGGATTTGATCGTTCTTCTGGCCCCCGATACCAGCCAACCAGCTATCTATAAGAATGAGATCGCTCCGAGCCTGGATAAATCCAAAACCCTGATGTTCAGCCATGGCTTCAACATCCGCTTCGGCGCGATTGAGCCGCCGGAGGATGTCGACGTCATCATGGTTGCTCCAAAGGCGCCTGGTCATCGTGTACGCGAGACCTACCAGGCGGCCGAGGGCACCCCAGCGCTGCTGGCGGTCCATCAAGACCCGAGCGGCGGCGCAAAGGCGCTGGCGCTTTCGTATGCCAAAGCCTTAGGCGCCACGCGAGCGGGAGTGATCGAAACTACCTTTGCAGAGGAGACCGAGACCGATCTCTTCGGCGAGCAGGCGGTGTTGTGCGGAGGAGTGAGCGCACTAGTAAAGGCCGCATTCGAAGTGTTGGTCAAGGCCGGCTATCAGCCAGAAGTAGCCTATTTTGAGTGTATGCATGAGCTGAAGCTGATCGTTGACCTGATGTACAGAGGCGGGCTTAATTACATGCGCTATTCAGTAAGCGATACCGCCGAGCATGGCGACTACACCGGCGGCCCTCGTATCGTTACGGAAGACACCATCGAGGAAATGAAGCAAATGCTGACCGAAATCCAGGACGGCACGTACGCCGAGAAATGGATCGAGGAGAACGAGCAAGGCAGGCCGTGGTTCAACGAGCAGCGCGAAAAAGAACAGAATCAGCCGATTGAGGTCGTGGGAGCTGAGCTTCGGGAGATGATGCCGTTTCTTGATCCGATCACGGTCAAGCCCGGAGATTGAGGTGAGCATGGAACTAGTTCGAATTTTTGACACTACGCTTCGAGACGGTGAGCAATCGCCGGGCGCCACCATGACTTCGATCGAGAAGTTGGAAGTAGCGCGCGTGCTCTCCCGGCTTGGAGTGGATGTGATCGAGGCCGGCTTCCCGGCTGCGTCGCCAGACGACCTCAACGCGGTCCGCCGGATCGCCGAGGAAATAGGCACCGGCGAAACTCCCGATCGAGAGCAGCCTCCTATCATCTGTGGGCTGGCACGTGCCCACGCAGGAGATATTGATGCGGCCTGGGAGGCGGTCAAGCTTGCGGCCCGACCCCGCATTCACACCTTCCTGGCGACTTCGGAGATTCATATGAAGCACAAGCTGCGTATGGACCCGGAAGAGGTTATCGATAGCGTCATCGAAATGGTGAAGTATGCTCGATCGCTTTGTGATGATGTTGAATTCAGCCCTGAAGATGCCGGGAGAAGTGACCCTGAATTCCTACATGTCGTGCTCCAGGAGGCGGTCAAGGCTGGAGCCACAACCCTGAATATTCCCGATACGGTCGGTTATACAACGCCCACCGAATTCGGAAGCCTGATCGCGGGGATCGTCGAGAACGTGGGGGCTGATGGCGACCTGATCATTTCGGTCCACTGTCACGACGACCTCGGACTGGCGACGGCAAACACTCTGGCTGGAATCCAAGCCGGAGCGCGGCAAGCAGAGGTCACAGTCAACGGAATCGGTGAGCGAGCCGGCAACACCTCTCTGGAAGAAGTTGTGATGGCGCTCCACACTCGCAAATCGAGCTACAGGCTGGAAACTAAAATCGATACGACACAAATCAGCCGCATCAGCAAGCTGGTTAGCAACTACACCGGAATCATGGTCCCACCCAACAAGGCAGTGGTCGGCGCCAATGCCTTTGCCCATGAAGCCGGCATTCATCAGGACGGAATGCTGAAGAACGAGCTTACCTACGAGATCATGCGCCCAGAGACGGTAGGCCTCAGTCAGAGTCGGCTGGTTCTTGGAAAGCATTCAGGGCGGCATGCGTTCAAGGTGCGGCTGAGCGAGCTGGGCTACGAGCTTGACGATGAGGAGCTTGCGCGTGCCTTCCGCCGCTTCAAGGCACTGGCCGACAAGAAGAAGGTGATTACCGGCGCGGACCTGCAGGCCTTGCTGGCGGATGAGCTTTACCAGCCTCCGGAAGTCTTCGCGCTGGACGGGATGCAGGTCTCCTGCGGAACGATGGGTATGCCCACTGCGACCGTTCGGCTTTCAGGGCCGGAGGGAGAGCTTCATATCCAAGCCGCGGTTGGAACCGGACCAGTTGATGCGGCCTACAAGGCCGTGGATGAGATCGTCGGCGTCGAGAACACTCTATTGGAATTCTCCGTTCACGCGGTTACAGAAGGTATCGATGCCCAGGGTGAGGTCACGGTTCGCATTCAGGGTGAGGACGGATCAACTGCTCCCAATGCGCAGCGAGAAACCGCCCAGCCCCGAACCTACGGCGGGTACGGGGCCGATACCGACATCATCGTAGCGAGCGTAAAGGCCTACCTCTCGGCGGTGAACAAGCTTCTTGCCGAAGGCGGTGATCAGGCACGCCCGAGCACGACTGCTCAGGTGGGCGTCGTTTCGAGTTCACCGTCCGCCCACTGAGGCGAGCCTGAAAGGAGCAAATTGAGGGCACTCACCCAATGATGAACCAACTCAAACACGCGCCACAAACCATGCTATCGAAAATATGGGATCAACACGTCGTGGCTCAGGAGCCTGAGAGCCCTGCCGTGCTTTATGTTGACTTGCACCTGATTCACGAAGTGACTTCCCCACAAGCGTTCGAAGGTCTGCGGCAAAGCGGAAGACGAGTTCGCCGAACCGATAAGACTTTTGCCACGATGGATCACTCTACTCCCACCCTCGCGCTTGACCTCACGCTGGTCGACACTCAGGCCGCGGCCCAGGTGCGACAGTTAGGCACGAACTGCGAGGAATTTGGCGTGACGCTATTCGATCTTGAATCCGAGCGCCGAGGCATCGTGCACATTATCGGGGCCGAACTCGGGCTCACGCAACCAGGAATGACGATCGTGTGCGGCGACAGCCACACCTCGACCCACGGGGCATTCGGCGCACTGGCGTTTGGAGTTGGCACTAGCGAAGTGGAGCACGTCTTGGCGACGCAATGCCTTCTTCAAAATCGCCCCAAGGATTTCGAGGTGCGGGTGGACGGCAACCTCGGGCCGGGTGTTACGGCGAAGGACATCATTCTGGCGGTCATGGCCAAGGTCGGTGTTGATGGCGGCAATGGGCATGTATTCGAATACACAGGCTCCGCAATCCGTGGCTTCGACATGGAGCAGCGTATGACCGTTTGTAACATGTCGATCGAGGCCGGGGCGCGGGCCGGCATGGTAGCGCCAGACGATACGACCTTCGAGTATCTGGCAGGCAGGGAATACGCACCCAGCGGCCAGGCGTGGGACAGTGCGCTGGAGCGTTGGAGTGGGTTCGCGACCGATGAGGGCGCTGAATACGACGGAATGGTCACTCTCAATGCCGCAGATCTGGAGCCGATGATCACCTACGGCACCAATCCCTCCATGGGCATGCCGATCACGGATCGTATCCCCACCTCGGACAGCATTCCCGACGTGGACCAGCGACGTTCGGTCGAGAAGGCTCTGCGTTATATGGACCTTAGGGCAGGGCAACCGCTGCTCGGCCACCCCATCGACGTAGTGTTTATCGGTTCTTGTACAAACTCACGCATCTCCGACCTGCGGCTCGCGGCAGGGATGCTCAAAGGGCGTAAAGTGGCGGACGGCGTGCGAATGCTGGTTGTGCCGGGTTCCCAGTCGGTAAAGCGCCAGGCAGAAGCCGAGGGCTTGCACGAAATTTTCCTCAATGCAGGCGCGGAGTGGCGCGAGGCGGGTTGCTCGATGTGCCTGGCGATGAATGGTGACGAACTGGAGCCCGGGCAATATGCAGTCAGCACCAGCAACCGCAACTACGAAGGCCGCCAGGGTAGGGGAGGTCGGACGTTTCTGGCTTCGCCGCTCACCGCGGCCGCCTCAGCCATAAGGGGCGAGGTCGCCGACGTTCGGCGCATGATGTAGGTCCACATCCCATGAAGAAATTCCATACGCTCACCTCACGCGCCGTTACGCTCGATGAGAAGGACGTCGACACCGATCAGATCATTCCCGCACGCTTCTTGAAAACCACCAGCAAGTATGGCCTGGGGGAGCACCTGTTCGAAGACTGGCGGAAGAATCCTGATGGATCAAAGAAACCAGATTTTGTTTTCAACCGCCCGGACGTTCAGGGTGCACAAATCCTTCTAACGGGCAGCAACTTCGGTTGCGGGTCATCTCGCGAGCATGCGCCATGGGCATTGATGGACTGGGGCTTCAAAGCAATTGTTTCAACTTCCTATGCCGACATCTTTCAAAACAATTCGATAAAGAACGGATTGTTGCCGGTTGCTATCGACGAGTCGAAATACTCTGAGCTACTTGATTTGGTTGAGGAGAGTCCGAACCTCGAGATCACCATTGACCTGGGCGCTCAGTCGATCACATACGGCAACGGCCATCACGCTGAATTCGATATCGATCCCTTTGCCAAACTATCATTAATGGAGGGGGTTGACCAATTGGGGTATCTGCTCTCTATGGACGAGAAAATCACCGAATTCGAGGCCAAGCATGACCAAGTCTAGATCCATCGAGATCTATGACACTACCCTGCGCGACGGAACACAACGGGAGGGCATCTCACTCTCCTGCGACGACAAGCTGCGCATCGCATCACGCCTGGACCGGTTAGGAGTAGCGTTCATTGAGGGCGGCTGGCCCGGATCCAACCCAAAGGACGCTGAATTTTTCGATCGCGCCAGAGATATGAAATGGGAGAAAGCCAAAATTGCGGCGTTCGGCTCGACGAGGAGGGCAGGCAACACGCCCGAAGACGATCCAAACTTACGCGCGCTGCTGGAAGCCGAAACGCCGGTGTGCACGGTAGTCGGGAAGTCTTCGACGCTGCACGTGACCGAGGTGTTGAAAACCAGCCTGGATCAGAACCTGAATATGGTCGAGGAAAGCCTGCAGTATCTAGTTTCCCAAGACCGGCGCGTTATCTACGACGCCGAGCACTTCTTCGACGGCTACAAAAGCGATCCTGAGTATGCAACTGAGACTTTGTTGGCTGCAGTGCGCGGCGGAGCGGAGATCGTCGTGCTCTGTGACACGAACGGCGGGACCATGCCGTGGGAGGTCGAGCGGATCGTCAAAGCGGTTTTCGATGAATTGGAATTCCCGATTGGAATACATACCCATAACGATTCTGAGTGTGGAGTCGCCAATTCGCTCGCCGCAGTGCGTGCTGGTGCGATCCACGTTCAGGGCACAATCAACGGGTATGGTGAGCGTTGTGGCAACGCCAATTTATGCGCCATCATTCCCGATCTGGAAATTAAGATGAATTTAGACTGCCTGCCGGAGGGCGGACTTGCGGAGCTTTCAGAGGTGTCGCGCTTCGTCTCCGACGTCGCCAACCTGCCTCAGGACGAGCACATGGCCTATGTGGGCGCGAGCGCATTTGCCCACAAAGGTGGTATTCACGTAGCTGCCATGCGCCGACACGTGGATTCCTACCAACACATCGATCCGACCCAGGTTGGAAACAAGATGCGGGTGGTGGTTAGCGAGCTCTCCGGACGCGGAAATCTGCTGAGCAAAGCGGAGGAGCTCGGGCTCGACCTGGATGACGGGGTGGACATGCCGGAAGTGCTCAATCGATTGAAGGAACTCGAGGCGCAAGGCTTCTCATTTGAGGCGGCCGAGGCCTCTGTGGTGATGCTGCTAAAGCGACAAACCAAGGACTACCAGGCACCGTATCAATTGATCGATTATACGGTGGTGGTTAAGAACCGATCGGGCCGGGGCACATTCGCTGAAGCGACCGTCAAGGTAGATGTAGATGGCGAGGTGATTCACACTGCAGCTGAGGGCAACGGCCCGGTAAACGCGCTAGATTCCGCATTGCGTAAGGCCCTGGCGCCAATTTTTCCCCAGGTCGAATCCTTTCAACTGGTCGATTACAAGGTCCGTATCATCGACGGCCAAAAAGGCACCGCGGCCACTACTCGCGTACTGATCGACAGCCGAAACGGAAACCAGGAGTGGAGTACGGTTGGAGCCTCATCGAACATCATCGAGGCTTCCTGGCAAGCGTTGGCCGACAGCATTGATTACGGTCTGGCGCTCGCCGCACCATCAGAATGACAGAAGCTAACATCGTCCTGCTTCCGGGTGATGGCGTAGGCCCGGAGGTCGTGGAGGAAGGGCGCAGGGTGTTGTCTGCTGTGGCCGGGCTTCATGGCCACCGTTTTGAATTTGAGGAGCACCCGATCGGGGGCATCGCCATCGATCGGGGTGGCGATCCACTTCCCAGATCGACGCTCAATGCCTGTCGCTCATCTGCAGCTGTGCTGCTGGGCGCGGTGGGCGGACCAAAGTGGGATGATCCGCAGGCCAAAGTACGTCCAGAGCAGGGGCTCCTGGGCTTGCGCAAGGGGTTGGAGCTCTTTGCCAATCTTCGTCCCGTGCGTGTGATGCCTCAGCTGGCGGGGGTCTCTCCCTTGCGTCCGGAGATCGTCCGAGACGTGGACATATTGATGGTGCGCGAGCTGACAGGAGGTCTGTACTTCGGCGAGCCGCGATTGCAGGAGAAGGTGAACGGTCAGCGCAGGGCGGTGGACACGCTGGAATACTCGGAGCAGGAAATTCACCGAGTGGTTCAACTGGCATTTGAACTGGCGAAGCAGCGGCGAGGACTGCTGGTTTCGGTCGATAAGGCGAACGTGCTTGAATCCTCTCGATTGTGGCGGCAGATTGCAACCGAAGTGGCCGAGTTTTACCCGCAGATCAAGCTGGAACATCAGCTGGTTGACGCGGCCGCAATGCGCCTGATCGCCAATCCTGGGCAGTTTGACGTTATCGTCACTGAAAATATGTTCGGCGACATCCTCAGCGATGAAGCCTCGGTGCTCGTCGGATCGCTGGGGATGCTGCCCAGCGCTTCGCTCGGCGCCGGGAGTCTCGGGGTGTACGAGCCCATTCACGGATCTGCGCCGGATATCGCCGGCCAGGGGATCGCAAATCCTTTAGGGACGATTCTTAGTACGGCTATGCTGCTGCGTCACTCACTAAACCTGGAATCGGAGGCGGCCTCCGTTGAGAAAGCGGTTCAGCTAGCGATTGGCAACGGCGCCCGTACGGCCGACCTTACAGAGGGAAAATCGAGTTCCACTGCAGAAATGGGTGAGGCAGTGATCGAGCAGTTACGGCAAACAGGCTAGCCGTCGATCGATGATTGCATTCCAGGGGGAACCAGGGGCGTACAGTGAAGCGGCTGCTTTAGCGTTCTTCGGAGCCCATACTGAGACGCTGCCGTGCGATACCTTCGAAACGGTGTTCCAGGCTGTTGACAAGGGACAGGCCGAGCGCGGGATGATCCCGATCGAAAACTCCTTGGCCGGGAGTATCCACCGCAACTACGATCTACTCCTTCGATACCAGATTCCGATCACTGGCGAGGTTCACCACCGCATCCGGCATTGCCTGCTGGCGCTCCCGGGAGTGGAAGTGGCGGACCTGCGTAGGGTAATGTCGCATCCACAAGCCCTGGCTCAATGTGAACAGTATCTCAGCCAGCTCAATGAAGTGGAGATCGTTTCGGGGCAGGATACGGCCGGTAGCGCACGCATCGTTTCCGAGCGTGGGCTGCGCGACGCGGCCGCTATCGCTTCCAAACACGCCTCAGAGGTCTATGGAATGCAGGTATTGGCCGAGGGTATCGAGGATGATCCGGCCAACTTCACTCGTTTCTTGAGCCTGGGTGGAGAGCCGCCGAAGTCCGGACGGGAGTCAAAGACCTCCATCGTATTCGCCCTTAAAAACCAGCCCGGAGCTCTCTCCGCAGCGCTTGCGCCGTTCGCCAACCGCGGCATTGATCTCACCAAGATCGAGTCTCGCCCACTCATTGGGAAACCCTGGGAATACCTGTTTTATCTCGATCTAGTCAGGGCGCCTGGAGAAGAAGGTGCGAGTGATGCGCTTGCGGAGCTTAAGGCATTAACGACCGAGTTTCGGATTCTTGGTACTTATCCACAAAACCTTGCTTGACCAGCAGTTCGGCATTCAGCACCGCGCCGCCCGCTGCGCCGCGCAGAGTATTGTGGACCAGTGAGATCATCTTGTAGTCCAGAACGGAGCATGGCTGCACTCGTCCGACGCTGACCGCCATTCCGTTCTCGGCCTCCCGATCGAGACGCGGCTGAGGACGATCTTCTTCGTGACGAAGCAAAAGAGCGTGCTCGGGTGCGCTTGGCAGCCCAGCTATCGAATCTGGCGGTTTGAACGTATCGAGCGCACGGGTGATGTCTTCCAGATCTGCCTTTTTCCGCAATCCAATAGAAAGTGCGACCAGGTGACCGTCCAGCACGGGCACCCGGTTGACCTGGGCGCTCACTTGAAAATCGCCTGGCTCGATGGTACCCGTACTCGCTTCACCCAGCATCTTCCGTGACTCCTGCTCGAGCTTGGGTTCCTCGCCCGGGATAAACGGGATGATGTTGTCGGTTATCTCGATAGAAGAGACGCCGGGGTAGCCGGCTCCGCTGACAGCCTGCATCGTGACCGCGTGGACCCGACTCAATCCAAAGGCGTCGTCCAGGGCCTTCAACGGAAAGACTATTGCCGTCGAAGCGCAATTCGGACTCGTAACGATGAAGCCAGGCCAACCTCGCTGAGCGCGCTGGTGATCTATGAGCGCCAGATGGTCGGCATTGATCTCGGGAATGAGCAGGGGGATGTCAGGCTCCATCCGATGGGCGGACGCATTGGAGCAGACCAGGTAGCCTCTGGAGGCTAGCTCAGGTTCGGCCTCCAGGGCCACTCGTGAAGGAAGCGCGGAGAAGACCAACTGAATATCGGATGGAAGCGCGTCGGTGCGCTCGATCACCATCTCCCGCACGGGAGTTGGGATTTCGCCCGGCAGCAGCCACTTCACCGCCTCGCCATAGGGCTGCCCCTGGCTGCGCTCTGATCCCGTAACCGATGCGATCTCGAACCACGGATGATCGGCAAGCAGACTGACGAAGCGCTGACCGACCGCGCCTGTGGCGCCTAATACTGCCACCGGAATCTTTTGATCCATCAATGCCTCCATGAGCCATGCGCTGCCCGGACAACTTTAGAGGTTTCGACCGACCTCATTCCTCGATGACCAGCTGGTGTATGGCGCGCACCGCTTCGTCCCCATCCTCGCTCTTTACAACGAGCGAGATGCTGCATTCGGAAGATCCCTGGGCGATAGCGACGACATTGATACCGTGATTCCCTGTGGCGGCAAAGACCTGGCCCGCAACGCCTGGAGTCTGTTTCATCCCGCTTCCAACCACCGTCACGATCGTGATGTCGTCCTGCGCCCACACCCGGTCGATATTGTTTCGGCTCAACGCTAGCTCGAACTCCGATTCGAGCGCTTCGACGGCAGCCGCGGCATTGGTTCGCGGAACCGCGAAGCATATGCTTTGCTCAGACGAGGCCTGCGATATCAGCAACACGCTAGCGCCCGTGCGGGCCACCGCCTCGAACGTCCGCGCGGCGATACCGGGGGTGCCGAGCATCCCTTTGCCTTCCAGCGTAATCAGATTTACATTTGGAATTGCGGTGATGGCCTTGATTGCGCCGTTTTCATGCTCGAGATTAGGGACGATCAGGGTTCCGACATTCGACGGATTGAAGGTGTTCTTCACCCGAACCGGGGTATTGGATTCGAGAACGGACTGAATGGTGCGCGGGTGCAACACCCTGGCTCCGAAATAAGAAAGCTCCCTCACCTCCCGATATTCCATCACTTCAATTGTGCGCGCAGAGGGCACCACTCGCGGGTCGGCGGTCATCACTCCGTCCACGTCGGTCCAGATCCACAGCTCATCGCTTCCCAGGCATGAGGCGATTACGCCCGCGCTCAGATCGGAGCCGCCGCGGCCCAGCGTTGTAGTCACCCCGCCGGGGGTGGCTCCGATAAACCCGGTGATGACCGGCAATTCACCCTTCGCGAGCCGAGGAGATAGTCCCTCGTTAACCTTTTCCCGAGTGGCGGCCATATCCGGAGCAGCGTCCTGAAAGCGGTCGTCGGTCACGATCAAATCGGCGGAGTCAACCGCTACCGCTGGTAAGCCAACCGCCCGGAGGGCGGACGAGAGCAATTGCACGCTCATCCGCTCGCCTAAGGCCATCGTATGGTCAAGAGCTCGCGGTCCAGCCTCTCCAAGAACGCGAACGCTTTCGCAGAATTGGAGGTAGCGCTCGATCATTGAATCGATCTCCTGTAGTGCTGAATCCCTCTCAGTGGTAGGTAAGAATTCGGCGCAGGCTGCATGCTTCGCTCGCAGCTCTTCGGCGATCTGTGTGTAGCGGGTGTTGTCGCTCGCCGCTTCGAGAGTGCCCTCTTTGAGCAGCTCGGTGACGCCGCCTACCGCTGAAGCGATTACCACCACTTGATCGGCCGACTCTGCCAGCGCCGAGCTGGTGATCTCCGCAGCCTGCCTGATTGCGTCGGCTGAACCCAGGGAGGTCCCACCGAACTTCATCGTGAGGTTCTGCAACTTTGCGCGAGGGTCAGCCATCTGGACGCGATCCTTGGTCCGTGATCCACTCCACGATCGCCTGAAGGCCCATGGTGTAGCCCCGCCAGCCCAGGCCGGCGATAACCCCCTGGCAAGCGCCCGCCGTCAGTGAGCGCCTGCGAAAGTGCTCGCGTGAGTGGATATTGGACAAATGGACCTCAATCACCGGATACTTCACCGCCAAGATCGCATCTCTCAGCGAAACCGAAGTGTGGGATAAGCCGCCTGGGTTGATCACTGCTCCCGCGGCCCACGCGCGGGCAGCATGCAGCTCATCAATGAGCACTCCTTCGTGGTTGGACTGGATCGTCTGGATCTCCAATCCGAGCTGCTCGCCCTGGTCGCGAATACGTTCGTTTAGCTCGGCCAGCGTCAAAGCGCCATAGATCTCCTGCTCTCGCTCGCCGAGTAGGTTCAGGTTGGGACCATGCAGGATGAGAATTTTCGTCATTTCAGCCCCTCCAGGACCTGGCGGACAAGGTTTTCGGGCGATTCAATCCCGAATTCGACCTTCCCCGGTCGAATCGGCAATACAAACCGAACCCGTCCGGCCCTTCCTTTCTTGTCGCGCGTCATCGCTTCGAGCACCGGATCTGTGTCTAGATCTGGATAGGTCGTTGGCAGCGCAAATCGGCTCAGCACGTGCTCTACACGAGCCGGCAGATCTGCTTCACAGCGCCCCATCGCATCCGCCAGCCTCGCAGCGGCCAGCAGACCAATGGACACTGCCTGGCCGTGGGTGAGGCTGTAGCCGCTGGACACCTCCAGCGCATGTGCAAAGGTGTGCCCTAAATTTAGGGCGGCGCGCCGACCGTGTTCCTGAGGATCCTCATCTACGATACCCAGCTTGATCCTGATCGCACGCTGGATCCAATCCTGGCTGATCCAACCGGGTCCGGATTCCATGCGAGCGTACAGTTCGGGGTCGCCAATCAGCGCGGCCTTGACGATCTCCGCTAGACCGGTTTTGATCTCTCCATGCGGGAGAGATGCAAGCGCGGCAAGGTCAGCTAGAACGAGCCTGGGAGCATGGAAGGCGCCAACCAGGTTTTTGCCAGCTGACAGATTGAAACCCACTTTTCCGCCCAGGCTGGCATCCACGACAGCCAGCAAGCTCGTGGGCAGGGCTGCCCAGCTGATACCACGCATGTAGGTTGCGGCCGCAAAACCAGCAAGATCAAGAAGTACTCCGCCTCCAATCGCGAGTACCGTTCCATTTCGGTCGAGGCCGGATTCAATGAGCGCGGAGTAGAGCGATGAAATCGTTTCCTGGGACTTATTCACCTCCCCAGCCGGAAGCATGACAAACGAGCAATCGAGTGCCGAACGTATCTGTTCTTCGAAAAGTGGCCCGACGTTCGTATCGGATACGAGCAAATAGGGAGGGGAGAGGTTGGCTTGTTCAAGATAGGTGGCCAGGCTGCTGAGCAGGTCATGGCCAACCACAACGTCGTAGCCAGGTCGAGGATGACTGGCGACCATGCGATGGATTCTTCTTGCGAACGGGTAGCTCGCGACACTGTCTGTGACCTGTTGCGCGGTGAGGCTAGTCGTGTCAACTTGAACCGGGATCGAATCATAGGTTGCTTGCCGCTCTGACAGCAGGAGTTCGAGCTGCTGCTCTGGATTTTCTCCTGCGATAAGCGGACGGCGCCCGTTGGATCCGATCCGCTGCATTAACGTGCCAGGCTCGCCCGTCAGGCAGACCAGATAGCCGCCGCCTTCCAGGAGCGCGCGATTACTCTCGTTCATCAGGGCGCCTCCTCCGCAGGCGATTACGCGATCGGCCGGTTCAGCCAAACGCAGACAGGCATCCGTCTCTAGCTGGCGAAACACCGCTTCACCATCCTCCGCGAAAATACTTTCGATGGACTTGCCTCCGATCTCTTCCACCACGGTGTCGATATCCACGAATTCGCGATGCAAACGCTGACTCAACAATCGACCCACCGTAGACTTCCCGGAACCTGGCGGCCCGGCTAGCACAATGTTCGGCTGCTTCAGCCGTAGCGAGCCCAGGCTATTCCCAGAAGATGCTTGGGTCACTCGCAATCTCCAGGTCGTCTAATTGACCATCCGGCAATTCCTCGAAGCGACGCCGCATTTCCCGCACTGAATCTCCTCCAAGCTTTTCGAGCAAGGCTTCAGCCAATACGAAGCACAGCATCGCCTCGCCCACGACCGCCGCGCGCGGCACGGAGCAAAAGTCAGAACGCTCATATTCGGTTTTTGCTGCCTTGCCGGTGGCTAGATCGACCGAGTTCAGCGGGGTCAGCGTTGTCGAAATGGGCTTCATGGCCACGCGCGCAACGAGTGGGCCGCCGGTGGTGATGCCCCCCTCGAGCCCGCCCGCATTATTGGTGGGCCGAGAGATTCGGCCGTCGGAGATCTCAAATTCATCGTGAATCTCGGTGCCTCGCTTCCGAGCATTTTGAAAGCCGTGGCCGATCTCGACCCCCTTCATGGCGTGGATGCTCATCAAAGCGGCCGCAACCCGCGCGCCCAGCCGGCGATCCCAGTGCACATGACTGCCTAGCCCTGCAGGCACATTCAGGGCGACAACTTCGAAAATGCCTCCAAGCGTGTCTTTAGCCTGCATGACCGCTCGGATTTCTTCCCGCATTGCATCGCTGCCCTGGTCGGTGGGACAGCGAACGTCGCTTGTTTCAGCAGCTGTAAAGCGCTGCTCGTAGCTCAAACCATCGAGGTTCGCCGTGGCGGAACCGATCTCGACAACGTAACTGCCAACCACAACGTTAAATTCGGCGAGCAGTTTGCGGCACACTGCGCCCACCGCCACGCGCGCGGCCGTCTCACGCGCAGAAGCGCGCTCGAGGCCAAAACGCAACTCGTGATAGCCATACTTCAATGCGGCGGTGAAGTCGGCATGGCCTGGCCGCGGGACGGTCATCGGAACGATCTGCTGCCCCTCCCACTTTGCGTGATCGCGGTTCTCTATGTGGAGGCCAATAGGAGATCCGATGGTGACTCCGGCAAGAACGCCAGAAACGATGCGTGCCTCATCCTGCTCAATGGATTTCATCCTTGGGCCCACTCCATAGCCAACCTGGCGGCGGGCCATATCCGGCTGCAAATCGGTTTCCGCGAGCTGCATGCCGGCCGGTAACCCTTCGAGGATTGCAAGCAAGCCCGGGCCATGTGATTCGCCTGCGGTTAGAAATCTAAGCATTCAGCAGCTCGCGATCGCTGGAAATCGAACTTGCGCTTTCAAGCGCTCGTTCTAATGCTGCCTGCATCTTTCGGCGTGGAGCGCGCATACCGCTCCACAGCTCGAATGAAAGCGCTCCCTGTTCAATCAACATCCCCGCCCCTGAAGCGGCTCTAAGCTTAGCAAGCCGGGCATCACGCAGCAGGCGCGTTTCGCTCGGCGTGTAGACCAGGTCATATACAAAAGCCTTCTCGGGGAGCGGAATCTCATCGGGCCACGGTGTGCTCTGCTCATGGGGCAGCATGCCAACCGGAGTCGCGTTCACAATAAGCGCGCAATCGCGCCTCGCCTCCGCGAAGGAATCGCTTTCCCATGGCAAGACGGCCACGTCGACCGAAGTTTTTCGAATCACATCTTCAGCCAATGCCCGAGCAGAGTGCACGGTCCGTGCGATGAGTTTTAGATTCAGTCCTTGTTGAGCCAAGCCGAAGGCGACCGACCGGGCCGCGCCGCCTCCCCCCAG
>SMUX01122109.1_pt1 | contig 22561 bp, 24 predicted proteins | sample 2456431 | NCBI WGS metagenome assembly SMUX01 (sample SAMN11095930, study PRJNA526329) | marine sediment metagenome | biome: Marine sediment; feature: Surficial sediment; material: Deep marine sediment; isolation source: Hadal surficial sediment | place: Pacific Ocean | collected 2014-11 | depth... | reverse complement strand
TGATGAAAAAAATGCAAAACGTTTGATTAAAGAATCAGGACAACTTTCAGAATATTTGAGATACAAACGTCTTGTTGCAAAATATTCTCTAACTGAACCTGAAGAAAAAATAATCAACATCTTAGATGTTACAGGTAGCTCCGCACTCGTAAAATTATATGATAAGATAACTAATGGTTTTGAATATGAAGTGCCAATCAATGGTAAAAAAAAGAAACTAACCAGAGAAGAACTCTCTGTTCTTGTCCGAAGTACTAAACCTAAAACTAGAGAGCAAGCATACAAAACACTTCTAACAAAATTTTCAATCAATAAAGGAGTACTTGGAGAAATTTATCAAAACATTGTGTTAAATTGGAGAGATGAAGGAATTCAATTAAGAGGATTTTCATCACCAATTTCAATTCGAAATATTGGAAATGACGTAGATGACAAAACCATTAATTCCCTGCTTGAAGTTTGTGAAAAAAATGTCTCAGTATTTCAAAAATTCTTTTTGTTGAAAGCAAAAATGATCGGAATGAAAAAACTTCGACGATACGATCTTTATGCACCATCAGCTTCAAAAATTAAGGAAAAAAATTACCCATATGACAAATCTGTTAGATTGGTTTTTGAGTCCCTCGAAAAATTTAGCCCCAAACTATCTCTATTTGCAAAAAAAGTATTCGAAGAAAACCACATTGATTCTTCAATAAGACCTGGAAAACGAGATGGTGCATTCTGCAGTACTCTTTCTCCTAAGATGACACCCTATGTTTTGGTAAACTTTACTGGAAAATCAAAAGATGTTTTTACTTTAGCACATGAATTGGGACATTCCATACATAGCCAAGCAGCATCAGACAAATCCATACTTGTTTCAGAAGCCCCACTTCCTTTGGCCGAAACTGCATCAACTTTTTCAGAATTACTACTGTATGACAATTTATCAGAAAAAATTAATGAGGATGAAAAAAAAGTTATGCTGGCTGAACAGATCGATGATTTGTATGCAACAATAATTAGACAAGCATTTTTTACAATATTTGAAAAAAATGCTCATCAAAAAATTGGTAATATGACAACTGTTGATGAGATCTCAAAAACATATCTAAAAAATCTTCAGAAACAATTTGGCAATTCAATTTCTCTTACAAATGATTTTGCTTTGGAGTGGAGTTGCATCCCACATTTTTTCCATTCACCTTTTTACTGTTATGCATATTCATTTGGAAATCTTTTGGCATTATCCTTATTTCAAAGATATAAGAAAGAAGGAAAAGATTTTGTTCCATCATACATCAGTATTTTGGCAGCTGGGGGTTCACAGAAACCCGAAAAATTACTTAGGGAGTATGGAATAGACATTACTGCAAAAAGTTTTTGGCAAGATGGTTTTGATTATGTAATGGATCAGATAAAGTCCCTTTCTGCATTAACAAAATAACGACTGACAGCCAATAAACGCATCTGACTGCCAGTCTTGTTCCCCTTCGGTTTGAACCGATGTCAAAAGTAAAAAATTAAGTACTAAATTTAAACTTTTGAAAATATTTTATCATGTATTACGTTTCTATAATGTTTGAAGGATTCAAGATGCTGCAAAAATGATCCAAAATATCGAATTACTTATGATTGTGGGCCAGAAAAAAATCAAACGATTCTTGTTTGTGAAAAACATTATTCAGAAGAGCCGTTTAATAGATTCGTTTTAACCATTGAAAAATTAGGGGAGTAACCTTAATAGTTTCAAACTAAAAATGAGCAGTTTGTGTATAAAATAATAATTATTCTTATAATTTTTGCGATATTTCTTCAGAGTCAAAATGAAGCTGAAGGACAAGAACCAAAGCCTTCTACTTTTCGAGAAGTTGCTCAAGTATTTATTGACAAACAATTTTCAAATAATGTAACTGCAGCAATTACTCTTCAGAGTTCAAGTAATCAAGAAATTAGGATACCAACTGAATTATTAAAAAGCATTCATGATTCTGAACGAGTTTTGGCTGTAATTATTACCAATGAAGAACAATGTGTTCTTGGCGTATCTATTGATGAAGCGTGTGTTATGATTAATTTTTCAGGTGAAGGAGTGGAAGGAGAAGAAGGAATAATTTTTGCAATTCAAGATTTAGGTAAAGAAATTGGTGAATCTTTAATAGGCAATATTAACGAGGCATTTAAAATTAATCCAGATTTTCATTCTGTTTATGTCCATCATAGAGATGAATCAATTCTTGCGTTAAATACTTCTGGAATAATATCAGGAAAGGGAACCGTTTCAATAGTTTACACTATGCCAAAAGAAGATACGTACTCTATGTATGAAAAATTTTCTGCAATTCTTATTCCAAAAAATATTAGAGATGCTGGAGGGTTCTACGACGTTGCTAAAAATTTATCCATTGATGATGATTCTCAAATGACTGTTTCAATAATTCCTCAAGATGATATTACTCTTCTTCAACTTAAATTATCAATAGACTATCCAAATGAAGCATCAAAAGTAGATGATGTTTCTCCATTAGAATATCTTAAAGTTAACAATTTAGAAAGATCTAAATATTTTTCTGAGGATTATGATCCGTTAAATTCACTTCTTAATGTTGTGGTTTTGTCTTCAGAACCAATCAAGGTAAACTCTGTCAACACAAAACTTGTTCCCATTATACAAAGTGGAAATGAAACAATTCCAGATGTTAGAAATGATGGTTGGTTTTTTATTCATGAGAAAGGAAACATGATAGATGGCATGTATCTCTTTGGAAAAAAATCCTCAGTTAGCAAAAATGATCTTGTTTTTACATTATCTTCTCTAAACGATACGGGTTCTGTTAAAAATGGTTCTTCAATTGAAATAAGAGATACAGATTATACTCAAATTCTAGTTTTAATAGGAATTGTAATTGCAGGTGCAGGTGCAATAATCTATTTTTTTAAAGGGTTTAAAACAAAATCCTAGACTAGTAAGACTGCTGCTGCAAAGACAGTTGTCCAATGTCCTTGTTTATCACCAATAGCAGTTTGAGTAATGTTTGCTGTTTTGTAAATTTCCCCTGAAATTGTCCACTGCTGTCGCTTTTCATCCCAACTTTTGTCTATATCAAATGGAATTCCTAAAGATGATGCAAGCATTTGGGCAGCAATGTCTTCTGCATAATCACCAGCTTCTTTTTCTGTCTGTCCAAATGAGTCGTACTCTGAAAGATAACCATAATGACGTGAATCTTTAGGTTGGGCAACACCTACTGAGGCCGCAGTTAACCTATGAGGTTCGTTAGTTTGATTTCGAGAATAAATCGAAAAAAGAATCTGGCCAGAATTGATTAACTTTAGTCCCTCATTTCTAGAAATGAATTTAGCTTCTGGTGGAAATATACTAGAAATTAAAACCAAATTTGTTCCAGCAATACCAGCATCTCTTAATGCATATTCAAAACTTGTTAGTCTATCTTCGTGGATTCCTTTTCCTCTAGTTAAAAATAATTTTTTTGCAACTAAATCTAACAATTCTCCAATTTTTCAAAGTCATTTAATATTTATAGTTTGATTAGACAACTAAAAACTATAAATCTTTGAGGGAATTTGCAATTTCCTTTCCATGGTTTTCAACATCAAAGTTTCTAAGGATTTTTTTGATTAAACCCTGCTTGTCTATAATAAAAGTAGAACGTTTTGCTAACCCAGCAAGATTCAAACCAGCATATTTTTTGCATGTTTCCTTTGTAGTATCACTCAAGTGAAGATATGGGATGTCGTATTCCTCAACAAATTTTCTTTGATCCTCAACAGTATCTATTGAAATTGCAAATAAGACACTATCAGTGGAGACAATATCGGAGTATTCTGAGAGAACACTTTTTGCCATTTTGAAAACCTTCTTTGAAGGGCAAGCAAAAAGATGATTTTTCGGATAAAAACACAATACAACATTTTTTTTATTTTTAAAAGAATCAAGGCTGATAGTATTTCCTTCATTTGATTGGAGTTCAAAGTTTGGTGCAAAATCTCCTTCGTTCACGTTATTTTTTAGTGTGTCAGACATATGACTATTTACCAGAAAAATTGGGGTAAACACAAAAACTAGTCTATTTATAGAATAAATTTGATTAATTTTTGATTTGGAATTTTCAGTTTTTCAATCCGATGGATTTGTAATTGGATATTATGTATTCACTGTAGCGGCGTCTCTTCTTTTAATCAAAGAAACGAAAAAACGATTATCTAATTTAAAAAAAGGCCTAACGGCAATCAAGTATGCTCCTCTTTCATTTGGTATACTAGTAGCTTATGTGCTATTTGCCTTTGACTATGTAGATACAATTCCAATTTTAAATTGGAGTTGGTTAGGATACAATATAGCTTTAGGCCCATTTGTTGATCAAGGAGCATGGGGAGTTTTGCCTTTAATTCCGCTTCTCATTTACATGTTTATTCATATAAATTATTTTGAAGAACTTTATTTTAGAAAATCAAAAAAAATGGTAATAGTTTGGGCTTTAATTCACATCCTTATGGGAGTTAAATTACATATGGCACTAATTTTAATTCCAATAGGATTTTTGTTCAAGTATATTTATGACAAAAAAGGATTGAATCAAGCATATGCAATGCATTTTGCTACAAACATTCTTGTTGTAAGTACTTTATTGTTTTCTTTTATCCCTTAATTTTGGTACTTGAGTAAAGAATAGCCAACCGACAAAACCTCCAAGACAAATATTAATTACACCTAAAAGAGTGAGATAGAAAACATTTTGCCATAGTCCCATTGTAATACCCCATATTCCTGTTCCAAAAAACAAAATCAATAGTACTTTGAGTTTAGTTGGTTTAACGTATCTCATGTTCGTTGCTCTTGTTTAGACTTTATTAAAGATTGACAGTTTTTTCATCAAAAAATATCATTTGTATTTGAGAACATTTTAAACCGTGAAAATTTCTTATTTATCTTATGCCAATGTAGCTCAGCCTGGCTAGAGCATTCGCCTTGTAAGCGAAAGGTCGAGGGTTCAAATTCCTCCATTGGCTTTGTTTCATTTCAAAAACTAGAAAGCTCGGGTATTTTTAACAAGGGTTTATTAGACCTAAAAAAATCACACAAAATATAGGAATAATGACGGATAGGCATGACCTTTTTCTGTCATTGCTATAGATTGAAAAAAAATGACAACGTTTGAAGAATTAGGAATTAAAAAATCCATAATTGATGGTATAAAGGAAATGGGATTCAAAGAAGTTTTTCCCATACAAGAAGCCGCAATACCAGTTTTACTTTCTGGAAGAGATGTTGTAGGTCAAGCTCATACAGGAACTGGAAAAACAGCTGCATTTGCTATTTCTATGCTACAAAAGATTACTCCAAAGTTAGGAATTCAGGGCCTAGTTATGGCACCAACACGAGAACTTGCCATACAGATTACTGATGAAACAAGAAAATTTGCCAAATTCACAGGAATTAAATGTGCTACGATTTATGGGGGGCAAGGTATGGGGATTCAATTAGGTGCTCTTGAAAGAGGCGTTGAAATTGTTGTGGCTACTCCTGGCAGACTAATTGATCATTTGAAAAGGGGTTCAATTAGTCTTGATGATGTAACTCACATAGTTCTAGATGAAGCAGACACAATGCTTGATATGGGATTTATTGACGATATTGAATTCATTTTGGGACTTGCTCCAAAAGAAAAGGTAATGTCTTTGTTTTCAGCAACAATGCCACCAGAAATTTTGAGATTAGCTGAGAATTATTTGAACAATCCAAAACAATTCTTGTTGGATGCTGATGAGCTTAGTGGAGAAGGAATTGAACAGGCATTTCTAGTAATTAAAGATAGAGACAAACCAAAGCACCTCATTAATTTTATCAAAGAAAAAGGAAAAGGGCAAACAATTGTATTTTGTTCTACAAAGATAAGAACTAGAGAAGTAGCCCATATGCTTTACAAAAGTGATTACAGTGTTGTAGCAATTGAAGGAGATATGTCACAACACAGACGTGAACAGAACATGTCAAGATTTCGAAGAGGAAAGGCAGATGTGCTTGTTGCAACCGATGTTGCTGCAAGAGGAATTGATGTACCTCAAGTTGCACTAGTAATAAATTATGATATTCCAAATCAAGAATTGCTTTACTTTCATAGAATAGGAAGAACTGCAAGAGCAGGGGCTAAAGGTAGGGCAATCACTCTAGTTTCATATTCATCTATTGGAGATTGGAAGCTGATTCAACAGCGAACCAAAATAAAGATAAAGGATCTTAATGAAGAATTAGGAATTGAAGTAAAACTTCCAGATCCTCTAAAAAGAGAACTAAGATCCCGTAGTACAGGATACAGAAATTTTTCTAATAGAAGAAAGTCTGGGGGCTCCTTTAAAGGAAGACATGGAGCTGCAAGAGATCAATATGCTAGAGGAAAAAGAAGTGACAGGGATAAAAAAAAGGGTAGCAGTTATTACGGATTGCGAAGTCGTTGGTAATGAAAGAAATTTTCGTAACTCATAAAGTTAAGTATGAAGAAAATAGTGTGATGAATACATAATGCATATTGGCTACGTTTTAATGAATTGTGATCTTGGAGCAGAGGAATACATTATAGATGAACTTAAAAGAATTCCTGAAGTAAAAAAAGCATATCTTACTTTTGGTGCCTACGATATAATTACCGAAGTACATGGCCAGACTCAAGAGGATTTTGAAAAAATAGTTGGTAAAAAAATTAGAAGGCTTGCCAGAGTTGTTAGTACTATGACGCTAAATGTAGTAAATCCCGAATGATTGTTATATAACATATCAATTTTTTTAATAAATTGGAAAAAATTGAGTATAATGGAACTGTATGGGTAATTGATCATAATAACCCAAAACCATTAGTTGAGCATTGTGTAAAAAAATTGCAAGAATATGGAATCAATAAAGAAGATATTGTTCTTACAGATGCTCCAGAAAATGTCAAGGTAGAAGCAATAGTAGTTGAAATATGGCCGCATCACTTGGAGGTAGGTCGAGTGAGAACAATTCGAAATGAATCCTTTATCAGTGGTACTGTGATGACTATAGAATTAAAAACAGATGCTAAAGGAAATTACATTTAGGTTTGAGAAAAAAACAAAAACAAAGAATAATTCTTGGAATTATTTCAGTTTCATTAATTGCAGCTACAATATCTTACTTTTATTCATCTGATCAAGTTAAAATCCAAGGATTTGCTTTTGGCAATAATTTGAAAAGCATTCAAGACGAGTTGAAATCATTGCAAATAGAATTTATTTCAAAATCAACATCTTTGAAGGAAGGAGACATTACAAAGGAAGAATTTTTAGAATTTGCAGATTTACACCTAAAGAAAATTGAAAATATAGTTTTAAGATATGATGAACTTTCACCACCCCCATCATTTGCCGGCTCTGTTGAATTATTGAAATTATCTACAAAGAGCCAGATTGAGAGTTTTAAAGAAACCATCGAATGGATTAAAACTGATGATGAAAGTGCAAAAATTCGTTCTGAATCATTTTTACAAGAAGCATTTGAATTTGAATTAGCCGGTTTAGCAGAATTCAACTCTGCGAAATCTGGAATAAATCCATAACTTATTTAAAAATGTAAAATAAATTAAGTTATTGGAAAAATATCTAATATTTCTTTTTCCATTAATACTGGGATTCTCAAATGCATCAGCAGAGATCGTAATACAAAATGATCAAGCATATTTTGGAGACAATGGAGTGATGCACATTGTTGGAGAAATAAGAAATGATTTCAATGTACCATTAAATCAAATTGAAATCCTTGCTTCTTTGTATTCAAACGGTGAAATAATTGACCAAACTAGTGCAACATCTCTAATCAACACCATTATGCCAGGAATGAAAAGCCCATTTGATATTATAATTTTTGGAGAAAAAGCAAAAACTATAGAGTCTTATTCTCTAGAATTGAATTATCAAATAACAAATCCCAAACACCAAGTAATTGAAATTACATCATCAGAATTTAGTATGGATAATTTAGATAATCTGTTTATTATCGGAACAGTAGCAAACCAAGGTGAAATAACTGCAAATACAATTGTCGTAGTAGCCACTCTTTACGATCGTGATGGCAAGGTGGCAGCAGTATCTAAAACTCATACAAGGCCAGACTATCTTAGAGCAGCAGATGAAACATTTTTCTTAGTTACAATTCCGGATAAGCTCCAAGCAAATACTGTGGTAGATTATTCACTTGTTGCTGAATCAGAAGAATATGCACCTGTTCCTGAATTTCCACTAGGAACTAGCCTATTGCTTGCATCATCTGTTTCTTTGTATGTTATTTTTACAAGATATTCAAGTAAGCTTATAACAAACCATGTTTCTGCATCAAATCCAAAGTAGGCTCAATTTCTTTCAAAATAGAATTCTTTTCAAGGGGTAAAGGAGGATTAAATTTTACAGGAAAAGTAATGCTTAGCATATCATGATCAGTATGGGAAACCTGAATATAGTGAAAATCATTACCTGATTCTGAAATAAAATTTTTCCATTTTGATAAACGTTCTTTTGCATTATCAATAAGGCCTTGTAATTGTTGAAAATTCATTTGGTTATCAGCCTCAAATATTCCAAATTTTACCATTGGTACCATCAAAAAACCACCAGGAATTTTGTCACGATTTTTATGCATTTTTTCAATTAATTCTTGCTCTTGTTCCTTAGGAAACAATTCACCAAAATCAGGATCAAAATAACCAGCTATGTCTTTTTTTGAATCATATATTCTAAAATAATCATCTTCACGGTCAAGCTTCCACATAAGGAAACAACTAGGTGTAACAAATTTACACTTTATGCAAGATCTCAAAAAAAATTAACATTATTAATCACTTAAAGAGATATAAAAAAATGGCACTTTCAAAATATACGAAAGAATTTTTGGACAGTCAAATTGATTACTACATTAGTGAAGCTCGATCTTACAAACAAATTGCAGAAAGTTATGTTCCAGAGGTAGAGTCAGTTTCCGATACAGCATTTGGAATCATTGCAGGATGTGTATATTCTGGATTTCTTCAAGTATATACTAACCAAAAACAAGTTCCTAGTTTGGAAGACCTACAAGAATTTACTAAAATCATTAAAGATAGGGCACCTTTAATCAAAAAAGCCATGATTGAAAATTAATCATAGAGAGAAATTATTTACAAAAAGAATTATTGTCAAACAAAAATTTGACTGAGATATACCTGTTTAGCTTAACTTGATTGTTCCAAGTCTTACCAAATGTTCGATTCCATCAAAAAATACTTTGTCACTGATTCTTTTTTCTGCCCACAATAAAGCTCGAGTTTTGAACCAATTTGGGAATTCTTCTGTATCAGTATTGGTATCTTGATCAACTGTATTATAAGAAATATGTTTAAACAATGTTTCTAAATTTTTTTCTGGATTGGTAGGATAAAGATGTTCATCCCACTTTATATCCGGATTTTTTGCTTCTTCAAAAATTACAAAGCCATTTGTAATTTGGAAATCGACGTAAGATGTATTTGTATAATTTTCTACTGGGGGATCAACCAAGTGCTCCACGGTGGTCATATAAGCATCATCATTGATTGAACCTAACAACCATAAATTGACTAATTCACGATGTAAATCTAATGTACTAGAATCAAGGTCATTAGGTACGAATTTAATTAAATTATTTCCTACAGCATTTTCATATGGCTTCATTACAACAAAGTCTCTTGCAACATTTTTTGCTCTAGTAGTTAGTTTGATTTCAGTACAATCATCATCTACGCTAAATTCTGCTACACAACTATCATATTGATTTTCAATTGAATGTATTGCCTCTTGAATTGTAAGTTTGTTAAATCCCTTGTATGAAAGAACAAAATGTGAGAGTTCGTGAGATAATATCCAAGGAGTCAGTGCTGATTCAAAACTAGCCATACCTTCAGAACAATCACATACAACTAAAGTATGGTTTTTCAATCTGTCGTTACCAACATGCACGTATACACCATCAAGATCATTTGATTGTAAGAATTTTGTACCTAGTTCCTCAGCATACATTAAAATTAATAAATTTACAGGTTCACTAGTTTTGAAATTTTCATAATTAGCTTCTGTAATACATGTTGGTTCAAGACCTACGTTTTCTAATTCATATAATTCTAAATACGTTGTTGTTAGCTCTGAATACATTGTTGCGACCTGCGTATCAGTAGGATGGCAAATGTTGGCCTTTATGTATACTAATTGCCATACCACATCAAAACTTTCTTGGGCGTAAGTTTGTGTAATGGCTAATGGGGCTGTTAGAAGCAACGCTATAACAAAAATAGGAATAATCATGAAAATTGATTTTATTCGAATCATTTTGTAAACACCATCACTAATTCAGGAACATTGGAGTTGGATTCTCTGGCAGCAAAATTTATTCTTCCTGATGAATCTTCATTACTTTTTTTGATTATCCAACCATGATTGGGAGAACCTAAAAGGAAATTATTGACATCTTCAGTTACATCAAATTTTATCCAATATCCATCTTGGAGATGGTTTGAAATGAAAACTGAATCAGTAGGAGTATCGATATAGTGCCCACCATTCCATTTTGATACACAGTTACCATCTGAGGAACAATTCCAACTCACTCCATTTTGTATCCCCACAAAATCTGCTAGAGGGGCATTACTCTCATTTCCTTCCAACCATTCAGTGGTAAGTTGGTGAATTGTTACATGTTGTCCATTTTCCCATTTTCCGTCGTTACTTATAATGAAAAGTTTTAGTGTAGCAGATTCTAGTTGCTTACTTTCTGAAACAGATTCAATTTCATCTTGACTAAATTGAACTACAGCTCGATTGTTGGTAGGACCGCTGCCCATTACTCGTAAAATTTCGTTTGAACCTTCGTTTGAAAACTTGATTCCTTCACGAATAAAACTATCTTTTTCTGAAAATAATGTTGCTTTATTTCCATAAAGTTGGAAATCCTTTTGTGGAACAGTATTTTTATCAAACTTTATGTCTGTAAAAACTTCATTTGTGGTGTCAATCATGGCAGTTGATGAAGCAACCTCAGACTGTTGAACAAATGATGGAATAGAGTTTTTTTCTACCATTACACTAGTTTTTGGTATAGAATCTGCCATTCCGAATCCATCGCTAAGAACAAAACCAGAAAGTCCTGAAAATACAAAACCTGTAATAACTAGTAAACTCAAAAGTTTCTTTCCCTCATATTCACTATGGATTTTTTGTTTCAATTTAACCAACAACCTCCATTTGAATCAAAAATTCTGCGTTAGCTTGTCCATAACCCATAGCATTATCATATTCAGTTTGCAATGAAACTAAATTAGAAACTGTGTTTTGTTGAATTTCAGTTAATAACTGATCTGGAGTAATGTCTGGATTAATTTCAAGTAATAAGGCTGCCATTCCTGCAATGTAAGGAGTTGTAGCAGAAGTTCCAAAAAATGGTTCGCCATCAAGTGCAATTGTAGTAACACCATCGGGCCCAACTACATGTGGAGCTAATTTACCATGATTAGTAGGACCTTGTGAGCTAAATGGTTCCAATTCTCCATCCATGTGATTTACTGCACCAACAACTATTGCTCCATCAGCATCTGCTGGAACAGAAACACTACTGAATACAATTGGATGTTCTAATGGATCATTTATAGTGAAAATTTCTATAGTTGCATCAGGTATGTCAGCAGGAGAGTTTGTATCACCAGCGTATACTACTCCTAATGCATAGATTCCTTCAATTTCTGGAACATGATAAATATATTCAAACTGCGAGTCGTCTTTAGTTATTTGTTCATTTGCAGAATAATCAACTATTTGACCTAATGGGTCTACAAGTACTAGATCAAAATCTGCCACATCGCTCATACCTACATCCCAAAGGAGATTCGCAATGATTGGTTTTTGTTCAGCTATTCTACTTGCTGTTACGTTAAATGATAATCCCTCATCAGTATCTAAAAATTCATGCCAACCATTAAGATTAGAATCTACAAAGGTACCTTCCCAATGTTTATCACCAAAGTTTCCAGCTGGAACTACAAAGGTAATATCGTTTGCAATTGCTTCTTCGATTTTCTTTGTAATGTGACTAGTTCCATCTGTTGGGAAGTGAGGCCATCCTGCAGACATTGCAATTATATCTACATCTTTTGATATTGCCTCATCTATAGCTGCAGTAAATTCTATATCAGTTTCAATTGCATACAAATAAAGTTCTACTTCAGGTGCGACGTCTGTAATAATTTCAGCTACTGCAGTTCCATGTCCTGCTTCACCTTCATTTCCTTGTAATGGAATGAAATCCAATCCTTGTCTGAAAGATTTTACTTCAACAATATTATCAGAAATTTTTGGAATATCAGTAAAAGCTAAATCTAAAACAGCAACTTTGATTCCTTTACCAGTAATTCCTGCATATTGAACCAAATCTGCATTTATGAAATATACTCCTTCTGAGACAGTTTGTTCAAATTGAATTGCTGAGAAGGGTGGACGAATTTTTTCTATTCCCTCTAATGATCTAATTTTAGGAATATCATCAACTTCTACAATCATTTGAATATGTTTGTCATTTTTGACTGTGACTGTTCCCAAATTCTCTATATTTTCTATAACAGTTGGGTCAACATCTGAAAGTTTTATTGCAATCTTTATTTTACCATTTTTAAAATCAAACCCATATTTTTTGGCATCTCTTTGAGGATCAGAACTTTTTAATAATGATGAAATTTTTGAATCTATTTTGTGTTTTTCTTGTTTCTCATGCTTGTTTAAGGCTCTTTTTTCTTTATAGAGTAATGTTTTTAGTTCCTTTTTTAATTCAGCCTTGTGTTCTTGATCATAAGCAAAGTTTTCCTTTAGTTCTAAGATTAGATCCTTAACTCGTTTTTCTAATTCTTCTAGTTTCTTTTGGTAATCTTCGTATTCTTTTTGATTCTTTTTAAAATCTTTGAATTCATCCTTTAGTTCAGATTTAATGTCTTTGAATGACATTTTGTATTCTTTTTTAATTTCCTTGAATTCATTTTTGAATTTCTTTTTTAATTCATTGAAAGCCTTTAGGTTTTCTTTGAATTCAGTTTTTTTCATATTCTTTTTCTTTTTTGCATCTTTGATTTTTTTTGCTACTTCATCTGTATGTTTTTTAGCACACTCACCTACAAAGTCTCCATGATCTAGATGAGCTTTCGTTGCATTTTTTGAAACAAGAATTGTATGAAAATTGTGTGGATTTCCAGGAGGGATATGACATAGATTGATTTTCATGTCATCAACAGGGGGTACAACAGGGGGTACATCTTCAGGGGGTGAATCGCTTAGCTTATTCTTCAAGGCTTCAAGAGCGAAAATCAATATGTTTCCTATAATTGGTGAAAAGCCCTCATCATCAATTGCGACCTGGATTTCTTTTTGAGAATCAGATAGGTTTGCGATTGCAGAAGTAACATCAGGAGGATCCTTCTCAAGTTCGTCTAAAGCTGCTAGAAACAAGTTTCTTGCATCTTCAAGTTTGTCAGCAAGGGGGGTTCCTGAAATTTTACCTATATCAGCGTCTATGTCATCAACTAGATTCCTTAGTTTATCTTCAGTTGTAGTAGCAGAAGCGGGATTAAAATTTGCAAAAGAGCCCCAACTTAACAGTAATACTGATACCATTACTACTATTACTCTAGTATAGACTACTGCCATTGCTGTTAAACCTGAAATCTTTACGTCGTGGAAATTAATGATGTTGTGTTTGTAATGAACTACAAACTTTTTCTTATATCGTTAAATCACGCACAAATATTGGCGAATGATGACTCAGTATCGGACATTTCGTGTTAATTCAGTTCAGGAACAGATTGAGATTTGGAAAGAAGAGATAGCTTCTAAGATAACTACCTCCAGACTCTCAAAAATGATTAGAGAGTTGAGGAAAAATTGAAGATAAAGACAAAACTCTCCTTAGAAGTAATACTCCTAGTCAGCCTAATTGGAATGGTATCCATGATGGCCATGCTGAATACCAAACAAGTTCAAGAGGCTTTTCTTGACCTAAGCACTGAAACGATGCCAATTTTGGATACTCTAAAGGACATGAAATTAGCCATTTCATTAATTACTTCTACTACGATGGAAATTATGTTAATTGAAGATGAGATTCAAAATTCAAATGGAAAATTGGTAAAGGATCTGGAAGAACAAATTGAATTTGAGTTATTTGAAATGGAAAATGCTAAAGCATTATTCACAGAGGCTTACACTCGGCATTCTATTGTTATGGATAATATTCCAGATACAAAACAATATGGTGACACTATAGTTGATGGATGGAATGATTTTATTGCAACGTCTAACAAGATGATAACTCTCAAAAACAGAGGAGTAAGTGCTAGGGATATTATGCAATTAAAAGATGAATTTGATGATAGCCAATTGGTTGTAAATCAAGCAATACATTCTGCCTGGTCTTTTATTGAACCACAAGTTGAAAATGAACAAGAACGGGTTGAAACTATGGTAAACAATACTTCTTGGTCAATTTTAATTGCAATTAATGTGTTCATTGCAGCTTCTTTGAGCATTCGTTATCTTGTAGTAAAATCAATATCTAGTCCTTTATCAAAACTAAGAAAGGCAACAGCTGAAATTGCAGAAGGAAACTTTATCAAAATGAAGATTCAAGGAAATGATGAAATTTCCGAACTTGGTCAAGATATCAATACAATGTCTTCAGAACTTGAAAAATTAAATAAAGAGATGATAAATTCTGAAAGACTATCCTCGATTGGCAGCTTGGCAAGTAGATTAGCTCATGATTTGAGAAATCCACTTTCAGTCATAAAAAATTCTATGGAAATATTGAATATGAGAATGAGCCCACATATGGACGAAAAAATTGATCATCAGATTGCAATGGTGGGACGCGCAGTTTCTAGAATGTCTCATCAAATTGAAGATGTTCTTGATTTCGTAAATGTTTCTGAATTAAGGATAGAATCAAGCTCAATTATTAGTATAGTAGAATCAGCATTACTCAGTACAGATGTACCCAAATCAGTCAAAGTAAATATGCCAAAAAATTCTGCTACGGCAATATGTGACCCATATCGTTTAGAAGTGGTTCTAAGCAATATGATAAAAAATGCTAGTCAAGCAGTGGACGGGGATGGTGAAATTTCAATCAGAATCAAGGATCAAGAAAATGACGTAATCATAGAGGTTGAAGATTCTGGACCAGGAATTCCAGAAAATGTTCTTCCTAAGATTTTTGAACCTCTTTTCACCACAAAACAAACTGGAACAGGCCTTGGCCTTCCTAGTTGTAAAAGCATTATAGACAGGCATGGAGGCACTATATCAGTCAGAAATAACCCAACCATATTTTCTATTCAGATTCCCAAAAATCCATCTATGAAAAAATCAAAACCAAAATCCTTTGAAAAAGCCATAGTTAACGAATAAAAATTCAAAAAAATTTTGTTCGATTTACTCATACACTGGTAAAAATGGATAAAGATGAAATCTTATTTCGTGATGGAAACAGGAGAGACCCTCATACCAGACGAGCAAGAAGCTCTTCCACTTTTAGAAGATTTTGGATTAGCTGGTGACGAAGCTAGAGTTTATGTTGGTTTATTGAGAATGGGTTCAGGAAAAGTAAGTGAAATTAGTCATTTTACAAACACTGACAGAGTTAAAGGTTACAAAATTTTAGAAACACTAAGAAACCAAGGATTTGTAACATCAACTCTTTCATCTCCTATTTTGTTTTCTGCAAATGAACCAAAATTAATTTTTGATGATATTCTAAAAAAGAAAAAAGATAAAATCCAGCGACTGGAAAAAAATCATATACGATTAATAGTAATACTAGAAAAACTTAAAGGACGAAAAGCAGAAGCGAACTTACCAAAACTAACAGTAATTTCTGGTAGAGACAACATTTATGATCAAATAAAAAAAATTATTGATGATACAACTGATGAATTGTATCTAGTAACTTCAATTGCAGATCTAATTAGAATGTATTATACTGATATTCCTGAGGCACTCAAGAGAGCTAAAAAACGGAAAATTCTGATCAAATTAATGACAGAATTAGATGGAGCTGCAAAAACAGAATGTGTTAAGAATTTAGGATTAAATAATTTTAAAATTGCTCAGTTACCATCTCAAGGAAGAATAGTCTGTAATTCTACTCAAATAATAATGTCAGGTTATACCTCAAAGACATCAAGAATTCATGCTAGTGATGATTCAGCTCTTATAACAAATTCTGAGGAAATTACAAAAAACATGTTAAGCCTATGTCAGTTCATGTGGAGAATAGGAAAAGAAATCATAATTAAAGAAAAAAGTTCTTTCACTGAAAAAAAATCTCCTAGAAAGACTCCGATGCAAAAAAATGCCACTGCAGTGGTAATTGATGATGACCCAGATGCAGTTGATTTGTTCTCAGATTATTTGGAAAATAAAGGAGTAGAAGTTGTTGGGAAGGGTCATGATGGTTCAGAAGGCTTTGAACTGTTCAAGAAACTTAATCCGGATATCATCTTTTTAGATGTAATCATGCCAAAGTATGATGGATTTTACACCTTGAAGAAAATTCGAGAAATAAATTCTAATGCAAAAGTAATTATGGTTACAGCAGATTTTTCTCCAGAAACAAAAAAGAAATTAAAAGAAATGAATGCAACAGATATTATCTATAAACCATATGATAGAAAAGCTATCGATAAAGTAATTTAGAAATAGATTTTTGTTTTATTTTGAATTTTTGGATGAAATAACAGTATCAACTGCACCAGTTAATTTGCTTACATCGTATTGTTGACTAATTGACTCTAGTTCTACTCTAATTATTTTAATTGCTTGAAGAGTAGTAAGATGAGTTTCATTTTTAATCCCTTCAAGAATTTTTGCTTTAATGTGTTTTTGAACTTGTTCTATCTGTTTTTCTTGCATTTTTAGTTCTTTTCCAATCGATGATAAATCTCCATGTAAGTTTTGTAGATTATTCTGAGTCAGACGTTTTTCAAGAAGTAATTGATTTAAATATTCTGCAACAGTTTGAGCATCAAGTATTATAGAATTTTTATTGTCACTATTTAGTTTTTTAATTTTATGAGAATTTAACATCTCAATTTCATGATCAAATTTATTTTGTAATTTTTTTATTTTATCAATTTCTGCTTGACGCTTATCAATTGTCATGTTTACAAATTTGATATATTGGCCAGTGTTTCCAGCTGCATCCAATGCCCAACGAATTCCTTCTTTTGTAGCTTCTAGCTTTGTTTTTGGTGGTTTGACTTTTCGACGTAATTGTCTATCAAAAGTTATGTATCTTTGGTTAACTTCCATCACATCTTTAAATTCTATATCAGAACCAAGTTGTGAGATATAGCTCCATTCATCGTTTGATGCAGTATCGTCTATTCTGTTAAGATAGTGTCTTACCACGATTAAAAAACAAAGTAATAAGATAAATGAAAATGTCTGTAAAAAGTTACATACACTTCTTAAGATTTGATTTTTTAGGATTCTAACAAAAAGTAGGTAGAGATAAATGCAAATTACTATAATTTTTGCTAATGGCCGAAATTACTGAATACATGATTCAACAAATTGTAGATAATGGAAATGTAGTACAAATTACACTTGCAGAAAATGTGACTACAGAACCAGTTTCTCAAAAACAGATGATAATGGAATCTTTATCAAAGAAACTAGATCCAGAAATGAAAGAACAGGTAACTCCTTTCTTAGAAGCAATTCTTCAAGCCCAACCAACGATTAAAATCAGGAGTTATCAACATACAACAATTACCATTGTAATGCCAAAAAATAGGTATGAGAGGATGGGCAGACCTCAAGTTGGGGAAAAATTACAAATCAATATTAGTAAAAGTTCCTAGAGATGTTTTTCTATTTCTGAAATAGACTCTAAAGGTAATGAACAAGTAAAATCTTTACAAACAAATACAGTAGTTTTTTCCTCATGGAATTCTTTGCCCTTGAAAAATGGAAATTTAGATAAATTCTCTATTTGATTTTTATTTATTATAGTAACAAGAATTGATTCTGGAAGAAACCTACTAGTCAATGATTTATAAATTTCTGAATTTTTTGAATTCAGTACTGTGATTTCTAATGGTTTTTGGATATACATGTAAATTGCATTTAATAACTGACCAAATCCAAATGGGTTTTCAGCAGCTAATGTAGCTTGAGATTCCATAATTTTTTTAGAAATATCTAAGAATTTCTTTTCTTGTGTTAAGTGATAAAGACGTAAAAGGGCAATAGCAGCAACTGAATTTCCCGAGGGCATTGACAAATCATAATTACTCTTTGGTCTTATGATCAGATTCTCGTGGGTGTCAGCAGTCATGTAAAAGCTGTTATCATTTTGATCCCAAAAGTGATCAATAAGATAATTGCCTAAAGTTTGTGCTAAATCAATGTATTTGAATTCAGGATTTATTTCGAAAACGTCTAATAATGCATTAATAAAAAATGCATAATCTTCTAAATAACCAGGTATTTTTGCTGTTCCATTTTTGTATGTACGTAGTAAAACTCCTTTCTGAATGAGTTTTTCTTGAATAAAGGAAACACAATTTTCTGCTGCGTCGATATAGGATTTTTCATTAGAAACTCTATATCCTTTAGCAAAAGCAGAAATCATTAGTGCATTCCAAGATGTTAGAACTTTATCATCTAGCCCTGGTTTAACACGATTTGAGCGATGTACTAAAAGTTTTTTCAAGCCAGAGTTAAGAATTTCTTTGATTTGGTCTTCAGTTTTACCGAATTTGAATGCAACTGCGGATAGATTTATGTTATTACATAGAATCGTTTTACCCTCAAAATTTCCTCCATCAGTAACATCGTAGTAAAGACAGAAAATCTCTGCATCATCACCTAAAATTTTTAGAATTTCTGATTTTGACCATACATAGAATTTCCCTTCTTCTCCTTCAGAATCTGCATCTTGAGCAGAATAGAATCCTCCCTCGGATAAAGTCATATCCCTCAAAACATAGTTTAGAGTTTTTTTTACAACCTCAAGATAAAAGGGATTTTTGGTAAGTTGGTATGCTTCTGCATAAACAACTGGAATTAATGCATTATCATATAGCATTTTTTCAAAATGTGGAACTAACCACCTTGCATCTGTCGAATATCTGTGAAAGCCGCCACCTAATTGATCGAATATTCCACCCTTTGCCATTTTGGTTAAGGTCTTTAATGCAAATTCATTGAATTTTGAAATCTTTGAAAATTTAGAATACCTAAAAAGAAAAGAAAGATTTGCAGCATTTGGAAATTTTGGTGCACTGCCAAAACCGCCATTGATGGCGTCGCCTAATTGTAATAAATTTAGCGCAGCCTCATCTAAAATTAACTTTTCAATCTTGGAGGGAATTTTAACTGATTCAGTTTTTTTAAGATTAGAAAGAAAGTTTTCTGCAGCTTTGTAAATATCTTGGGGTTTTTCTTTCCACGATTGTGCAAGTTGTCTTAGCAAACTTCCAAAACCAGGTCTACCATAGGAATCTAAGACGGGAAAATAAGTTCCAACATAGAATGGTTTTTGATCAGGAGTTAGGAATACTGAAAGAGGCCAGCCACCTTGTCCTGTAGATATTTGACAAACTTTTTGGTAAATATCATCAACATCAGGTCGTTCTTCCCGATCAACTTTGATGTTAATAAAATTCTCATTCATTATTTTGGCAATTTCTTCGTTTTCAAATGATTCATGTGCCATTACATGACACCAATGACAAGAGCTATAGCCAATACTGAGAAAGATTGGTTTGTTTTCATCAATTGCTTTTTTTAAAGTAGTTTCATTCCATGAATGCCACTGTACGGGATTCTTTGAATGCTGTAACAGATATGGACTAGTTTCATTAATTAGGCTATTTTCTGGCACAAAAAATTGTTAGTATTCTTTAGAATTAAATTCCTTCCCTTCCTTCCTCAACTTCATAAATTGCAACGTTAATTCTAGCCAGGATTTTCATTTTGGATTTATGAGCCTTTTTGCTATGTCTATAATCCTTTTTATTAACTAAGATTTGTAAGCGTTTTAGCTCACGGAGAGATAATTCCTTTAATCCTTTATTTGACACAATTTGCAATAATTTGACTCGTTCAAGATCTTCGGAGGTTATTGAATCTGCCACAATGCAAAATCAATAAAATTGGTAAAATGTGTATCTTAGAAATTTCAGGGAATCTAAAAATATCCTTAGTGAAATGAATGGTTAATGGTTGAGAAGATGCGGGCGATGGTTCTCTCGAAATTAGGACCAATTGAAACAAAGCCTCTAAAAATCACTGAGATTGATAAGCATCAGATAAAAAGATCAAATGAAATTTTAATAAAAATTGAGGCGTGTGGGGTATGCCATTCACAATTACATGGGATTGAAGGAGATTGGAAGGATTTAGGAATCCCACCCACACTTCCCACTGTTCCAGGTCATGAGATAGCGGGCAAAGTTGTAGAAGTTGGAAATGATGTTACAAAGTTTAAAGTTGGAGACAGAGCTGGAATATCACCCCTTTTAGAATCATGTATGAAATGCCAATACTGTCTTGAAGGAAAAGAAAATCTTTGTGATTCTATGGATGTTTTAGGAGAATCACTAAAAGGTGGTTATTCAGAATATGTTACTGTAACTGAAGAGTTTGCAACTAAATTACCACATGATATGAAACCTGAATATGCAGCGCCTCTATTTTGTGCTGGAGTCACAGCATACAAAGCTGTAAAAGCTAGTGAACCAAAAAAAAATAAAAAAATTGGTATTTTTGGAATTGGAGGAGTTGGTCATATGGCAATTCAATTTGCAAAAATAGAAAATTGTAAAGTAATTGCTATTTCACGAAAACAAAAACATCTTGATGTTGCAAAAAAATTGGGAGCTTCTGTTACAATAACGTTTGATCAAGACCAAGAAAAATTCTTAAAAGATTTAAAAAATAAGGTTGGCTTTTTAGATGCTGCAATTGTTTTTGCTCCAGCAGACATTGTAACAGATACAGCAATTAAATCAGTAAAAAAAGGTGGTTTAGTTGTAATAGGAACTATTGGAAAAATCCCAAATTTTATTGCGTTTGAGGAAAAAACTATACGTGGAACTCTAATTGGTTCAAGAAAAGATATGGAAGAGGTAATCAGGTTAGCAGAGGAGCACAACTTGTCTGTAGTTACTGAAAAGTATCCGTTGGAACAAGCAAACGAGGTTTTAGAAAAATTGAAAAATTCTCAAATAGAGGGTAGAGCCGTCCTAATTCCTTAATTGGTTTTAAAGATTAGTCGATTTTTACTTTGATGCAAGTCTTTTTGCTTTGATAAATTTCCAAATCATTTTTGTCATTTCACTTGGTGTAACTTTTCCTTTTCCGAAAACCTCTTCCATGGTTTCCTCTCTTCCAGAAAAGCTAATAGCATATCCACCAAAGGGTTTTTTCTTCCCTTTTGATTTTGACTTTGATCTAGACTTGGATTTTGGTTTTGACTTTCGAGATTTACTTCTACTTTTAGTTTTTCTTTTTGTTGCCAAGGTCTTCTATGCTCAGATGTAACTAGGTGATTATAATACTTTCAGTTCTAGTCCTTAAATAAAAGGCCGATTTTTCTTGACTAGTGAATTGTAAGAGATGCCACCACACTCATCAGGCTCATGAACATGATCAAGATAGCACTTCTCTAATGAAAGTAGGTAGATGCAAAATTCCAGATTGTACTTGTAAGCAATATCAAGACAAAATTAAAAAAATCGATGAAGATTTGTTGTAAATAGTTAATTCATATACTAAAATTATTCAAGTTTGATAGTATGAAAAAACATACACCCGCAGACGAGATGAAAAAGGATCTTGATATTTTATTATCTAAAATCAATGCCTTAGAGGTATCTGCACCAGATGAATATCAAAAGGGAGTAATTAAAATACTACGAGCTTTAGTGCAAGGCCAAACTCACTCCATAAATGAATTTGAACATATGAAAAAAGCTATTGATTTAGTTACACTTCAATTGTTTGATACACTAAATAAAATTAATTCATGATTTAACGACAGTATCACTAAGACCACACTCTACACATTTCATTAAGATGGTGTTTTCTAACTCTTTTTCTTTTTTCATCTTAGAGCCACAACATGGGCATTGCATGAATTTATCTATGATTTGAATAATTAATGAAGTTTATGTTTATTCAGAAGAATTACAAATTGGATTGTATTTGCCAATAGTTTTATCAACGATTTTTTGTCGATTACTTTTATCTGAATCGTACATTGGGTAAATAGAAAGATACAGATTGTCTTCAGAGCCAGCATGCGTTATCCAGCATTTGAATTTGTCATTTTTTGTAAAAAAATCTGTTTCTTTTGTTTTTTCAGATTGATCCACATATAGTATCTTAAAAATGTCCTTGAATCGGCCCATTATAATATACACCACCTCATCCATTGGAGGACCCCAATCAGATAGCTTGATTGGTCCGAGAAATTCGTAATGGAGAATTTGAATTGTCA
>SMUX01194894.1_pt1 | contig 22660 bp, 18 predicted proteins | sample 2456431 | NCBI WGS metagenome assembly SMUX01 (sample SAMN11095930, study PRJNA526329) | marine sediment metagenome | biome: Marine sediment; feature: Surficial sediment; material: Deep marine sediment; isolation source: Hadal surficial sediment | place: Pacific Ocean | collected 2014-11 | depth... | reverse complement strand
TGCCACCTACCAGACGGACCCCGACGGCAGGCTGGTGGCCATCCGAGGCTTCGAGGAGGTCTCTGAACGCATCGCCAGCGAGCTGCCATCGGAGCTGAGCTCGCTCCTGGCTTCGGTCATCACCGAGGAGGCCCTGACCAAACAAGGCGTAGACGAGTGGAACGGGCGCTACGGCGATCTCATCGGCCAGACCATCCGTATCGGCGACATCGTCCCTTCCTCGAAGAGCACCGAGTTCGCCGGAGGCGTGAACGCCGTCGAATACACAGCAACCTGGTTTCCCGAGAACGTGAGGTGCGGCGGAAGAGACTGCGTGCGCATTCGCATCTTCCGAAATACGAACCTGGAGGCGTTGAAGGAACGTCTGGCGCAGGTGGTCGGTGAGCGAGCCGCGGGCCTATTCGATGATCTGGGCGCTGCCGAGAGCCCCGAGGGGTTCGAGAGCTCGAGTGAGATCGACCGCCTGGTGGATCCCGCTACGCTGCTAACACAGCGAGAGACGCAGCGGCGACTGGTCATCCAGCGGGTTCCCATCTCCGCTGAAGTCAGCGGAGTGCTCAAGATCAACGAGACGAAGCAATACGCATTCGAGTACACCCCGATCGGCGAGGTAAGTGAAGAGCGTCCATGACGCAATGGAGGAGACGATGAAACGCCTTGGCAATCTAATATTGGTCTGCAGCGCGCTGATCCTGCTCTCGACGCCGCGACCTGCCCACGCGATCTTCCACCTCATGGTGATCGACGAGGTCATGACAAGCTACGGCGGCGATCCTAATGTGCAGTTCGTCGAGTGCAAGATGCTCGCGATCGTACAGTCGTTCCTAACGGGAACCGTACTGGGGGCCTTCGACTCGAACGGAACCTACCTGGGCGACGTGCTTGTGCTTCCCAACGACATCACCGCACCGGGAGCCTTGGACCGCCGCTGGCTGATGGCCACCCAGGCGTTCGAGACGCTTACCGGGCTGACACCCGAGTTCAGCATCCCGCCCGAGCTCCCCACAGGGGGCGGGATGATCTGCTGGGGAGCGCCCGGCTTGGGCTCCTTTGTCCCCGACCCCAATAGCTGGGACCACAGCAATCCCAATAACTACACCGACTGCGTGGCGTATGGCACCTACAGCGGGCCGGCCAACATTCACATCGGCAATCCGACCCCGCTCGACGGGGACGGGCACAGCCTGGTACGCATCTCCAACACCGACGATAACGAGACCGACTTCAGCTGCGGCGACCCCGCGGGCCCCGAGAACGAGAACGAGGAGACGGCGAGCCTCCCGGCCACGACTCCCTGCCCGGTCGAGCCGAACATTCCCGTACTGCCCCGCTGGGGGATGCCGCTGCTGCTGGGACTGCTCACGGGTTCGGGCGCGCTCCTGCTTCTACGAAGGCGGGTGGGAACGGCTCTGACGCCGCCTCCTCAGTAGGTCACGCGGAAGTCAGGAAACTCGCCGGTATAGACGCCGTAGCCAACTTCGACGTGGCGCACTTGCGAGTGGGGCGGGCCTTCGCGCACGAAAGAGATGGCCACCTCTACGGCCGGCTCCTCCCCTTCAAACACGGCCTCCACCCTTCCATCCGGGAGATTGCGAACCCAGCCCGTCAGCCCCAGCTCGCGGGCGCGCCGGCGCGTCGAGTCGCGAAAGAACACGCCCTGAACAAGTCCCTCCACCTGGACGTGGGCGCGAACGCGCTTCAATCCTCGCCATCTCCCGCGACCGCGGCCACCAGCGCCAGATCGCGCTCTCGCACCGATGCCGTCTTGAAGCCCCTGGCCGAGGCCGCCATGCGCGTGAGCGCGGCGCCGATCTCCATCGGCGGCTTTGTCACACCCTTCTTGGCCCGGTGGAAGCGCACCGGGTTGATGCGCGCCACCACCAGGTTTCGCAGGTAGGGCGAGCGGAAACCCCGCTCTCGCAGCTCCTCGACGATCCGGGCCACCTCCCACTCGATCGCGATCAGGCGCGACGCCCAGCCTTCACGCTGGCGCAGGCTCGTGGCCAGCGTACGCGAGCTGAAGCGGTCCACCTTACGCAGGAAGGGGTGGTAGGCACCGCCGGCGAAGCGCCGTTCCTGCTCGTACACGACGCCCAGGGTCAGCAGTGCGGGCGATTCAAACTGGTCCGCGTAGTCGCTCTCGCGCACGCGTTCGTTGCGCGTGGCGAGCACGCGCGCCATGCGGATCACTTCAAGGCTGCGGTCTCGCAGGTTGTGCGCCTTCTCCGTGTTGAGCGCGAGAATTCGGAAGGCCAGGCTCTCGTCCGGGGAGATCAGGACCGTGACCTGGCGCAACCCCAAGACCTTCGCCGCCGCCAGACGGTGCCGTCCGTTGGGAGTCCAGAACTTCCCCTCCGTACCCTGCACCACGATGAGCGGGTCCAGGAAAGACCCGCTCTCCTCGATCTTCTGTGCCAGTCTCTTGGTGTGCGTGGGCGAGAGATCCCGCTGAAATGGCGTGGCCTCAACCGCCTCGAGCGGCAGCGCCGCGAGCAGCAAGGGCCTGCCCGAGAACGGCTCCCGATAGCAACCGATCGCCGCGCCTCCAAGCTCTCTCACCTGCTCCGCCAGCGGCCGCAGCTCGGGCGTGTCGAGATCCAGCAGCAGCTCCTCCCCCGCCAGTCCCCGCTTCTCCTTGCGCGGCGTCAGGCGCTTGCGCGCTGCCGTTGACCGCTTGCGTGTGGTCTTCTTGCGTGCCTTCTTGCGCTTGGGCTGCTTTGCGGCTCGGACCATGTCCGTATTAGGCCGGCAGGTCGATCGTGACCCGCGTCCCCAGGCCCAGCTCGCTGTCAACAGAGATCTCGCCATCGTGTTGGGTCACGAGGGCATGCGCAATGCTGAGGCCAAGCCCCCTTCCGCCTTCCCTACGGCGCGTCGTATAGAACCGATCGAAGATCCGCCTGCGTTCCTGCTCCGAAAGTCCGGGGCCGTTGTCCTCCACCGTCACGCGAGCTCCACTGCGGGTGCGTTCGGAGCGTACCGTGATCCGAGTCTCCGCATTGCCTACATCGATGCAGTTCTGGAGAACGCTGATCAGGACCTGCTGAATCTCGAACGGGTTGAGCTGGACCTGGGGAAGCGGCTCTTCCAGGTCGAGCCTGGCAACCGCTCCAATCTTGGTGATCTCGCTCCGCGTCATATCCATCGCGGTTCGAATCACTCGGTTCAGGTCATTGGGCCATCTCTCCGTTGGTTCTCTGCGAGCGAACTGGAGGATACTTCTCACGATCTGGCCACCCCGGTTTGCCTGCTGAACAATCTCGTCGAGGCAGCTGCTCAGCGTACGCTCCGCGTCGGCCGTGCCCCGCGCCGCAAGCGCGGACTCGGCGGAGACCAGGATGGCACCCAGCGGACTGTTGATCTCATGGGCGATCCCGGTGGCGAGTGTTCCGATCGAGACCATGCGCTCGGCCTCCCGTAGCGTCCCTTCGGAGCGCTGGCGTTCGGCGAATGCCTTGACCAGCCATCCGTTAGCCATCACCAGATCGGCAGTTCGCTCCCGGACCCGAGAATCGAGCTCGTCGTGGGCCTTCTGTAGCTCGCCCTCCGCCCGCTCACGTTCGGCAGTCACAGCCGCGAGGAGCAGAGCCGCGACCACGATGACACTCACGAATGTCTGCTGCAGGAACAGGGACTCCTGCATGGTCTCCCTCACGAACGGCCCGCCCCCTCCAAGCGTTCCAAAGACCGCGATGGCCGCGGTGATCGCACTTGCCGTACCTGCCCCTCGCAGGCCAAAGCGGTAGGCGGCCCAGAGGACAAAGGGCACGGGCAGGAAAGTCAACGGGGACTGGGTATGGATGACGGGCATCTGGAACCAGCCCGCGAACACGACTCCGCTCACGAGGACCAGCAGGAGCGTCAGCGCCGTGCCTTCAATGATCCTTCGGCGCGGCCACGAAGTTTGCCCGGTCGCCGTCCAGGCCAGCAGAAACGGCGTCCAAACCAGCGCTCCCAGCATGTCGCCCAGCCACCAGGTGAACAGGGTCGAGCCGTAGTCGGTTGCGGTGGCGATGCCTCCCAGCAGCAGGGCGCTCGCCCCGTTGAGCGCGCTCAGTGCCGCGCCTAAGGGGGCCACCATCCCCACGAACAAGAGTACGCCCCGCGCGCTATCGAGGAAGTTCGGAGTGCGGCTGAAGCGCCCCATCAGGAAGGCGCCCAGCAGTGCTGCGGACGTATTCCCGACCGAGATGGCGCCGGCCACCGAAGCGGGATGCCCCGTCCCCAGAAGATGCGTCAGAAACGCTCCCACCAGGACCCCGGGCCAGAGCCCGTAGCCAAGCCGCAGAAGCGCCACCAGCGCGATTCCGCTGGGCGCCCAGACGAGGGCGGCTGTGCCCCGTACCGACGCGATCGTGAAACCCAGCGTGCCGGACACAAAATAGACAGCCGCAAGCAGCGCGACCGCGCCCAGGTAAGCCACAGGCCGTCGCATCAATCCAGGCCTCCTCAAGAGCGATCATTCGACTCTACACGAGGAAAACGATGACCCCAAGTCGCTTTCGCAGGACTGCGGTCCGACGCCGGGGCACGAACAGAAGGGAAAACGATTCCAGGAGTTTAGAAGAGCGAGGCCGCTCGGCCTGGGCCGGCTAATCCTGCGCCTTCGGCCCGCACCAGCGCAGCAGGACTTCGCGTAGCGACTCGAGGCTGGCGGGCTTAGTGATGTAGTCGTCCATGCCGGCGTCGAGGCAGCGCTTACGGTCGCCCCGAAGAGCGTTGGCGGTCATGGCAATGATGGGAGTGTGCGAGTCGTCGTCTTCCTGATGTCGGATCGCGGCGGTGGCCGCGAACCCGTCCATATCCGGCATCTGGCAGTCCATGATCACGGCGTCGTACGCGCCCGTGGCGTGCATCTCGACCGTCTCGCAGCCGTTCGCCGCCACGTCCACCCGACATCCGAGCTTCTCGAGCATCCTCACGGCCACTTGCTGGTTCACCCTATTGTCCTCGGCCAGCAGGATGCGTGCGTCGATGAGCTTGCCCTTCGGGCCGGCGGCGACCTCGCCACCCTGGCCTGTGTCGACGGAGGGCGTCTCGTCGAGGGGAAGCGGAAGACGTATGCGGAAGATCGAGCCGTCCCCGACGGAGCTCTCGACCTCGATGCTCCCGCCCATCAGCCCCACCAGCTGCTTGGTGATGGCAAGCCCGAGCCCAGTTCCCCCGAAGCGGCGGTGGGTAGAGGTGTCCGCCTGCATGAACTCGTCGAAGATGCGCTCGAGCGCATCCTGCTCGATCCCGGTCCCCGTATCTTCCACCTCGATCCGCATTCGGGCTTTTTGGTCGTTCTGCTCGTCGCAGCTGACCGAGATCGCAACATGTCCCGTGCTCGTGAACTTGATGGCGTTGCTGAGCAGGTTGAGGAGTACCTGGCGAATGCGCCCCGGATCCCCGACGAACTTCTTGGGGGCATTCGCCGCATAGCAAGCGCCGAGCGCGAGCCCCTTCTCCGCGGCCTTCGTCTTCAGAATTCGGACCGCCTCTCCCACCACGGCTTCGAGATCGAAGGGGGTCTGCTCGAGCCTGAGTCGGCCGGCTTCGGTCTTCGAGAAGTCCAGGACATCGTTGATCACCATATTGAGCGCATCCGCAGAGCTCTGGATCATCTGGACCAGATGGGCTTGATCTGGGTCGAGCTTCGTGTCCGCCAGCAACTCCGCGGTCGCAATCACGCCACTCAAGGGCGTGCGAATCTCGTGGCTCATGTTCGCGAGGAACGCGGCTTTGGCCTGGCCGGCCTGTTCAGCAGCGTGTCTCTCGACCCGCAGCGTGCGCGCGACTCGATCGGTCGTCTCCAGGCGCTTTTCGGCAGTAGACAACTCGCCACCGAGCTGCGATGCGATCGACGCCAGCTGATCGTTGGCCCGGCGCATGAGGTCTTCGTACAAGACCGACGCCTCCACATCGAGATCGATCCGTTTCAGCGCGGCCCGGATCTGCGGGTCGATCCGGGTCAGCAGCGCCTGCAAAGCGCTGTCCGAAATGCCCAGCATTTGATGCGCAAGCTCGTGAAGCCGGACCAACGCGCTCGCATCGTTGGAGAAGCAGAAGACCTTGCCCACCTGCGCGGCGACGCGTAGCACGCGCGAGAGCCTGCGTTCCACCGGGTCTCCATCGTCCATGATTTCGGGCCGGTGGTGGGCTCCCACCGGGCAGGTGACGATGGAGGGGAACCTCCACCCCTGAAGCATCGCCTTTCCCACTTCCATGTGGTCCGTCCCCAGCTCGGCCCGCTCCAGAATCCACAGCTCCTGGGTCGACTCGCTGAGTTGCCGCAGAACCTTCTGATACTGATCAGGGATTGCGCGCTGGAGCGCGAGCACGCCGATGTCCTGCAACAGGCCGGCCACATAGGCCTCGTCACGCAAGGTAGGCTCGCCCCCTACCAGATCACGCGCTGCAACAGCGGTCGTGAGCGCGTGTCGCCAATGCAGGCTGTAGTCGAACCTGCTGGGATCCCCTGACTCCGTGCCCAGCGGCGCAAGAGAGAAGGTCAGGATGGCCCGCTGGATATTCATCATCCCCAGCGTCCGGATCGCCTGGGACAGGGTCGAGACCGAACAGGTCTTGCTGCCGGTGGGCGCGTTCGCCGCGCGAATGATCTTGGCGGTCAGGACAGGGTCGCATTCGACCAGCCCTTGAAGCGCGCGCATGTCCGGTTCTGTCCGGTCAATGACCTCCAGAACCATTGCCGCGAGGCCCGAAGCCGATGGGAGCCCCCTTTTCTCGAGTACGCTCAGAACTTCGGTGAGCATGCCGCCCCTTCTCGAACGGGTTGGTAGTCCCCGCCCTCTTCGCGGATCGGCCCGCGCGAGAGGCGACTTGACTAGCGCGTTATCGGCGAGCTCAGCTCGCCTGCGCGCACTTCGCTCGGCTGCGCCTCGCTGCGCGGCCTGCGGCCTTGCTACTAGCCCTCCTGGGCCGTCTCCGCAGCGAGAGAGAACGGCTCCTCCACAATTTCGTGTGGGCTGGCGTCGAGGGGTGGCGCGGCGGGCTCGGCCACGAACGAGTTGATACGGTCGATCAGCGTCCGCAGCCGACCCACGTTGCGGCGGTTGAAGTGCAAGGTAACGCGCGGGTAGTGCTCAACCTCGCCTGCCTCCGAGGGCAGGGCCTTTGCTATCTCGATCTTCCCCTTGCTCAGGATGTCGCCGAAACGCGTGTTGAGCTCATCGAGCTGGTCCGCATTGGGAGCCTGACGCACGCGCAGCACGAGCAGGTCCCCCACGTAGCGGCTCGAATGATAGTTGCTGTAGAAGTTCTGAATCTCGCGGACCGCCTCATCGACGTCATCGGTGATCTTGTACAGCGCCAGATCCTGCTCATTGATGAGCCCGCGTGCACTGAGGTGGCAGGCCACGTACTCGTTCCAGGCCTTCCAGTAGGTCCCGCCGGGTGCGTCGACGAACACGATCGGCAGGATCTCGCTCTTGCCCGTTTGGATCAACGTGAGCGCCTCGAAGCCCTCGTCGTGCGTCCCAAAGCCACCGGGGAAGAGCGCGATCGCGTGCGCCTCCTTCACGAATGTGATCTTGCGCGTGAAGAAATAGCGGAAGCTGATAAGCTTGTGGTCTCCGGCGATCACCTCGTTGGCGCTCTGCTCGAAGGGAAGACGGATGCTGACCCCAAAGGAGGCCTCGCGGCCAGCCCCTCCTTGCGCAGCACCCATGATCCCGTCGCCCGCACCGGTGATCGTCATCCAGCCTTCCGCTGCCATCCGCTCCGCGAAGTCGTAGGCCTGCTTCCAGTCCGGATGATCCGGCGCCGTCCGCGCGCTGCCGAAGATCGCGACTTTGCGCAGGTGTCGATAGGGCGCGAATACCCGGAAGGAGTGGCGCAGCTCCTTGAGAGCACTGTGGATGAGCTTGAGATCCCCGCGCGAGGCTCCATCGCGCATGAGCCCCAGCGCCGAGACCATGATCTGCCTGACGTACTCCGCGCTATCGCTTCCGGCGTAGAGATTCTCCGCCTCCTCGACCAGGTTCTCGAGCATCTGGTCGAGCTTGGGCTCACGGAGCTCGTAGCGGCGACGTGTACGTTGCGCCATCGCACAAAGTGTACCGTCGCCGCAGAGGCGCGGCACGCGAGCACGCGAACCAGAGGCGCGACTAGGCGCTCATGGCCATCAAGCATGAGCCCCCGACCGCCGATCTGTCGCTCGACAGTGTGAGGGAGCGAGGACCAGGGCGTGGATCTACGGCGAATGACACGGGTCGAGGGGGGCTTCCCCTGTGAGCTTCGAACCGGACGCAAGCGCCAGAAGGGCACCGTGACGAACCTGGCGTCGGACGGACTCTTCGTTGAGACCCCTAGAAGCATCCCGCACGGGACAGAGGTCGTAGTTCATGTTCCGGAATCGGACAGGCTACCGGAGATGACCGTACGCGCCATCGTGGTACGTCAACGCCTGCTTCCGAACCGGTCTTCCAAGCTCAAGCATGACGGGGTCGGCTTACGCATTCTCCAGGCCCCCAACGCGTACTACGCGCTGGTCGAACGTGAGATGAAGGCCTCTGAGCCGGACGCAGCGCCCGATCCCGCGCTCAGGCGCTTTCGCGTAAAGGTGGCCGAGAGGGAGAGCACCGTCTTCCGCGTCCTGACGGTCATGGCGAGCTCTCCCGAGGCCGCGTGCGAGGAGCTCAAGCACGAGCTCGGACCCGGGTGGCAGGTCCTGGACGTCCTCAGCAGCTGAGCGCCCCCACGCCCGCTCCACGTCATCGAGCTGCCTCCGAAGGCGGGGTGTGCCCGCGGGGCGGTGCCTATACAATCACGAGGCCGGGGGGGCCGGCCCAGGAGCAGGTGCGGAACTCATGCCGGAGACCGTTCTCGTCGTCCCCTGCTTCAACGAGGCTCGGCGCCTCGCGGTCGAGCAGTTCGAGGGCTTCGTCAAGGTTCACCCGGACCTGCGCTTCTTGTTCGTCAACGATGGCAGCACGGACAACACGCTCGCCGTTCTGCGAGGGCTCGAGGAGCGCGACGCCGCGCACTTCTCGGTCCTGGATCAGCAGCCCAACCAGGGCAAAGCCGAGGCGGTCCGCCGCGGGATGCTGGTCGCCTTCGAGACGGACGCACGCTATGCGGGCTTCTGGGACGCGGACCTCGCCACGCCGCTGGAGGCGGCGCCCGAGTTCGTGGACCTGCTCGAAAGCCGCCCGCATCTCGAGATGGTGTTCGGGTCGAGGGTCAAGCTCCTGGGCAGGTCGATCGAGCGCAGCGCGCTGCGCCACTACCTGGGCCGCGTCTTCGCCACAGCGGCCTCGCTCACCCTGGGCCTGGCGATCTACGACACCCAGTGCGGGGCCAAGCTCTTCCGAGTCTCGCCGGAGATCGCCGCGCTCTTCCAGGAGCCGTTCATCACCCGCTGGATCTTCGACGTGGAGATCATCGCCCGGCTCATCCGTGCGCGCCGCGGCAGCGAGCAGCCTCAGCCCGAGGACGTGATCTACGAGCTCCCCCTTCGCGCCTGGCACGACATGGCAGGCTCCAAGGTCAGGGCCAGCGACTTCCCCAAAGCGATCTTCGAGACGCTCCGCATCCACCGCAAGTACCTGAGTCGGAGGGCACGATCCGATCGGTAGTGTGTAGCGCTGGTAGCCACTAGCCAAGACGCGCCGCATCTGAGCTCAGGCGCTGCGGAACATCGTGATCTTCTGCCAGACCTTGCGTGACAGGTTCGTCGTGAGGGATTCGATCCCGTCGACTGCGCCCAGCGCCACCGGGTCGTCGATGTGCTGCGCATAGAGTGCGGCGATCTTGCCGACCAGCGACAGCATCTCGCTGCAGTAGTCCAGGTAGCGGCTCATCTCGAAGGGCGTGAGCTCCCGCTTTGGCGACGAAGCGGTGTCCTCGCCTTCGATCAGAAGACAGTCGGGGTCCTTGGTGAGCTGATGCGCGTCGATCAGGTGGGCCAGATCGCGCAGCTGATGAATCGCTACGAGCACGCGCCGCCGCTTGATGCGGGTCTCCACGCTGAGCAGAAAGAACACAGCCACACCCACGAGGACAACGATGTTGACCCCCGGCTCGAGCGCCTGAACGAACTCCGCCAGGCCGAAATGGCCTTCGGGGGGATCCACCAACCAGAGTGTGGCGGCGAACCCCCCGAGAATACCTACGATGACGACTCCGACCACGATCCTCAGCCACCAGAGCGGTTTCGCAAGCGACACACACACCTCGCTTGCGGACGCGGTCACGGACACCACCTCGCTGCAAACCCCGTAGAGTCCGGAGCCCGGAAAGCGCTCATCGATCCGGCTTCCGAGGGCCCGGACCGTGGTCAGGAGCTGTTCGGGATCAAGCAGCGTCGCCACTCGCCTAGCCCTTCCTCTGGCCGAGGCTGGCGCTCTTGCGGATGTAACGGTGGCTGATCGGGGAGAGATCGTTCCCCGCCACCCGACACTCGATCAGCACAAACCCGTTGACCTCGTGCGCGGCCCGCAGAACCTTGTGCAGCTCTTCCCGAGTATCGGCGCGGAAGCCCACGCCGCCCCAGGCCTGCGCCAGCTCCGCGTAGGGCCAGGGGGGAATCTCCAGGAGATCGGGGCGGGGAGAAACCGGGCGGAAGATGCCCCAGCCCGCGTTGTTCACCAGCACCACCACGGGCGAGAGACCCTTGGCCGGCGCGTGCGAGATTTCGTGTCCCGTCATCTGGAAGGCCCCGTCTCCCATCAGTACGAGGGGACGCACGCCGGTGCCGATCTGCGCCCCCATCGCCGCCGGAACCGCGAAGCCCATCGAGGCATAGTAACCCTGGGCGAAGTAGAGCCCGCCACCGTGCAGACGCAGCTCGAGGCCCCCGAAGAGCATGTCGCCGGACTCCGCGAAGACGTGGTAGCCCTGATGCGCGGCCAGAAACACGTTGACCTCCAGCAGTAGGTCGTTCACGCAGAGGGGCGTCGGCTTACCCCCGCGAGCCGGCTTGGGCTGCGTGCGTTTGAGATTGTCGTAGTAGCTCACCTTCTGGCGAAAGCGCGGCAGGGACTCGGAGGCCAGTCCGCGCACGAAGTCACGCAGCATGACGCCGGTGTATTGATGAAAGGAGATGTTGACCCGATGACCCACGGCCCAGACCGCATGCTCCGTCGGGATCTGTGACCGGCTCGCGCCCAGATTCATGTCCGTGAGCTGGGCCCCCAGGACGAGCGCCAGGTCCGCCTCGCGCACGCGCCGACCGATGGCGGCGTGGCTAAAGGGTCCCATGTGAATTCCCATGTGCAGAGGGTGATCCATCGGGAACACTCCCTTGGCCAGCATGGTGGTCACGACGGGAGCCCCGAGCTTCTCGGCCAGCCGCAGAAAATCGCCCTCGGCCTTCTCACGGAAGAGCTCCACGCCCCCCACCAGCACCGGCCGCTTCGCCGCGCGGATCCGGCTCACGGTCTCGCGCAGGGCCTCGGCGAGTCGGTGCGCGTCGGAGGTCGGACGCCGAAAGCTCCCGTCCCAGTCGCGTATGGATTTGGGAACGGGAATCGGAACTTCGACCTGGTCCCGGTGGATCTCCAGGTAGCCCGGTCGATGCTCGTGCATCACGTGCCCTACGAGCTCGTGAATCTCCTCAGCGGCACGCTCGGGATGGCGAATCATGCGCGCGTCGCAGGTCACCTCTTTGAAGATCCGGTGCTGACCCTCGACGTGCTTGGCCTGATGATGCACCCCGCCCAGCTTCTGCTCCGCCTCACCGGGTCCGCCGGAGACCACCAGCAACGGCACCTGCTCCGCGTACGCGCCCGCGATCGAGTTCACGATATTGTGCCCGCCCGCACCGTAGGTCACGCACACCACGCCGAGCCTGCGCGTGCTACGCGCGTAGCCATCGGCCGCGAATCCCACACCGGGCTCGTGGGAGAGCGTCACGATCTCGAGCCCCCGGTCACGGCCAAAGCTGTGGAAGAGCCCCAGCACGAGGTCGCCCGGTAGGCCGAAGATGTGGGTCACACCCATCCGCCTCAGATACGCCACCAGGAAGTCTCCCAGCGGCATCCTGGGCGACATGGCCGATCGACCGCGTCCGCGCCCCGTGCTCAAGAGCTACCGAGCCTCAGTCTTTCCGCCGGCTCGTAGGCGGCCTCCGACTCAATCCCACCGCCGTTACGACAACGCCCGCCGCAACGAAAACGAAGTTCGTGACGGCGCTCCAGTTGGTGAAGAGCGCCCCCGCCGCAATGCCCACGCCCAGGGGGAGGAAGCGCAGCGCGCGGCGGCCGGCTACGTGCATCCAGGCGCGTCCGATCGCAACGCCGAGCAGCCCGCTCCCCGCCGCGGGAAAGACCCCTCCCGTCGGGAACAGAAGTAGGGGGCTCAGCAACAACAGGAGGCCGATCGAGCCCGTGATGATGACGCTGGGCCGCCGCAGCCCGAGCCAGTACAGCTGGCGCCCGGCGGGCAGAGAGGGGCTCGGCTGCCTCACCTCGGGCACGCGGCTCGGACGCACGGACCTCGTTAGCGGGGGCACGCGGTAGACGTGCACCGGGTGCTGGATGTTCTTGAGCTCGATCAGGCCCGCGTCCTCGATAGGGAGATCGAGCTTCCTCCAGATCTGCTGGTAGACGGCGTCCGAGAGACAGATTCCACCGGGGTCGGCGATCGCCTCCAGCCGCGCGGCGATGTTCACCCCGTCGCCGTAGACGTTGTAATCCTGGATCACGACATCCCCCAGATGTATGCCGATGCGTGTCTCCACCCGATCCTCGGGCCCGCTCTTGGCATTGGAGGCCGCCTGATCCCGCTGAATCTCGCGCGCGCACGAGACCGCGTTGACCACGCTATCGAACTCGCCGAAGACGGAATCGCCCGCGGTATCCACCACCCGGCCCTCGTAGCGCTCCACTAGCTCCTTCGTGCGCCGGTGGAAATCCTGAATCAGGGTGATCGTGCGCTCCTCGCGGGCTTCCATCATGCGGCTGAAGCCGCTGACGTCCGCCATCAGGATGGCGGAGAGCTTGCGGCGTTTGCGTCCCGGCACCTCGCTCACGATCCTTCGCCCTCCCTGGGCGTCGGCTCGTCCTCATCGCGGTCGCGATCAAGGCTCTTCTCCAGCAGCTCCTTGGCGCGCTCGCGGCTGGCCTCGAGCTGGCGGGCCGCGCCCGCACAGCGATCGACGCCCTCTGCTCGCACGCGGAAGTCGTTCCGCTCGAGCCAGCGCTGAATCCCGCACACGATGCGCAGGACAGGCGTTTGAAACCTGCCTTCGGACTCCGAGGGTGCACAACCGGTGAGCCCGAGCACGAGGCACAGCGCAGTCACGCAGGCTCGATTCGACATCTCCCTCTGAGTCTAGTCGAGAGCGAGCCTGTTATCCCCCTCAGATGGCGTCGTCGCCGCGCTCACCCGTGCGGATACGGATGGCGTCTTTGACGTCCAGCACGAAGATCTTCCCGTCGCCGATCCGGCCGGTCTTGGCCGCATCCATGATCGTGCTCACCACGGAATCCACCTGATCGTCCCGCACCAGCACCTCGAGCTTGATCTTGGGCAGCAGGTCCACCACGTACTCGGCCCCGCGATAGAGTTCGGTGTGTCCCTTCTGACGGCCGAACCCCTTGACCTCGGTCACCGTGAGTCCCTGCACGCCCATCGGGGTCAGCGCCTCACGCACGTCGTCGAGCTTGAATGGCTTGATAATGGCTTCGATGATTTTCATGGGAGTTTCCTACCCGACCAGGGTTCCGCTGGAGGTGGTATAGCCGGACTCGCTGTGCTGTGAAAGGTCGAGCCCTTCCTGCTCCTCCTCATCAGTCACGCGCAGATCCCCCATCACCATCCGCAGCACGAGCAAGATCACGAACGTCATGCCACAAGCGAAGACCGCCGTGAACCCCACGCTCACGATCTGCTTCATGACCTGAGCCCCCCACGATACACCCTCGGTAGCCCCGTGGACAAGAAACAGACCGGTGGCGATCGCTCCCCACATGCCGCCGATGCCGTGGACGCCAAAGACGTCGAGTGAGTCGTCGTAGCCGAGCGCGGGCTTGAGCAGGGTCACCGCCATGTAGCAGAAAATCCCGGCGCCCGCGCCAACCGCGATCGCACCCAGCGGAGTCACGGAAGCACAGGCCGGCGTGATCGCGACCAGGCCGGCGACCGCAGCGGTGGCGCCGCCCAGCACCGTGGGCTTCCCGCGGTGGAGCCACTCGATTACCATCCAGATCACTACTGCTGTGGCCGCTGCGGTGTGCGTGGTCAGGAACGCGAGTCCCGCCTGGCCGTTGGCGGCCAGCGCACTGCCGGCATTGAAGCCGAACCAGCCCACCCAGAGCAGCGCAGCGCCCATCACGGTCAGAGGCAGGTTATGTGGCGGCATCAGTGTCCGCGGGTAGCCGCGCCGCTTGCCCAGGTAGATGGCGGCGATCAGCGCCGAGAAGCCGCTCGACATGTGCACCACCAGACCGCCGGCGAAGTCCTTGGCTCCGTACTCGCCGATCCAGCCGCCGCCCCAGACCATATGCGCCAGCGGCGCGTAGACGACGAGCACCCAGACCGAAATAAAGGCCAGGTAAGCCGAGAAGCGCATGCGCTCGGCGAACGCCCCGAGCATCAGGGCGGGCGTGATGATGGCGAACATCGCCTGGAACATGACGAAGACGTACTCGGGGATGGTGCCGGAAAGCGTATCTGGCGTGATCCCGGCGAGCGCGAACTTGCTCAGACCGCCGACGAAAGCGTTGCCGTCACTGAACGCGAGGCTGTAGCCGACCAGGATCCAGAGCACGCCGATCAGGCCCGCGGAGATCAGGCACTGCATGAGCACACTCAGCACGTTCTTGGCGCGGACCAGCCCTCCGTAGAAGAGCGCCAGCCCGGGCACCGTCATTAGCAGGACGAGCACCGAGCTGGTCAAGATCCAGGCGGTGTCCCCGCTGTCGAGCCCATCCTGTGCAAAAGCCGTTCGCGCCCCCGACAGGACCAGGAGCCCGGCAAACGTCGATATCGAACCGCGCGCGCCCGTGCGCATGATGCACTCCTCCTTATGCTCGCTCGGCAGAAAGAGCTCTTCCCGCCGAAGCTTCCATGAGTCGGTGGCGGAATGAGCAAGCGATGTGCCAACTCGGGCACCCGGACCCGCCCGCGACAGCGGCTTGGGCCGGAGCACTGCTTCCGAACTGAGCAGGGCCTGCCTCAGCTTGGAGCAGAGGCGGGCCCTCAGGAGCCTGCAACCCGCGCGCAATCCCGGTTGGACCATCTGGGTGTATAATCCGACGCCCCCCCAGCGGAGCCCCGCTGCACCCGCGGGTAGCTCGACGCTCCACCGGCGCGCCCTGGGGGACAGGGAGTGGGCCGTTGATTCGCTTCGCCATCCGCAACCCTCACGTCGTCGTGGTGGCCGCTCTCGCCGCGATCGTGCTGGGCGTGGTTTCCTATCAGCGAATTCCCGCCGACCTGCTGCCCATCTTCAAGACCCCCGCGGTGCAGATCATCACCTTCTACCCCGGCATGCCGCCGGAGGTGATGGAGCGAGACATCATGAGCCGGCTGGAGCGCTGGACGGGTCAGTCGGTCGGCATCGAGCACCAGGAAGGCAAGGCGATGCTCGGGGTGTCGATCGTGAAGGACTTCTTCCGCGAGGGCATCAGCCTCGAGACGGCGATGTCTCAGGTCACCTCGTATGCCATGAGCGACCTGTTCTACCTGCCGCCGGGCACGATTCCACCGATGGTGATGCCCTTCGATCCCACGGCCAGCGTGCCGCTGGCGCTGGTCACCGTGTCGAGCCCCACCATGAACGAGAAGGAGCTCTACGACGTCGCCTACTTCGAGCTCCGCAACCGGCTCCAGTCCATCCAGGGCGTGATCGCGCCCGCGGTGTACGGCGGCAAGCTGCGCCGTATCCTGGCCTACGTCGATCGAGAGAAGCTCGAGGCCCGCGGCCTCTCCCCCATGGACGTGGTCAGGGCCCTGAAGAAGCAGAACGTCTTCATCCCCGCGGGGAACATGAAGATGGGCGAGATCGACTACCAGATTTTCGCCAACGCCATGCCGCCGCGCGTGGAGTATCTGAACGACATGCCCATTGCCGTGCGGAACGGCTCGCTCGTACTGATGCGCGATATAGGCCGCGTAAGAGACTCCGCGCAGATCCAGACCAACATGGTACGCATCAACGGCCGGCGCCAGGTCTATATCCCCATCTACCGGCAGCCGGGCGCCAATACGATCGAGATTGTCAACGCCATTAAACACAACCTCGAGCGAATCCAGCAGCGTCTGCGCGAGATGAATCCCGAGGCCGCAGACGTAGCGCTGGGCGTCGTGCTGGACCAGTCGGTCTATGTGCGACGCGCGCTGCGGGCGCTGCAGCTGGAGGGGCTGCTCGGTGCGGGCTTCGCAGCCCTGGTGGTCCTGCTGTTCCTGCGCCGTCTGCGCTCCACGCTCGTGGTGCTCGTCTCGCTACCGCTCGGGATCCTCGCCTCGATCATCGGTCTCTTCTTCACCGGCGCCACCCTCAACACCATGACGCTGGGCGGACTGGCGCTGGTGATCGGAATCCTGATCGATCAGTCGATCGTGGTGGTCGAGGCGATCGTGCGGCGGATCGAGCACGGAGAGGCGAGCTTCGAAGCGGCGCTCCACGGTGCACAGGAGGTGGCGGGCCCCGTTCTGATCTCGACCGTGACCTTCTGCGTGGTCTTCTTCCCCGTGATCTTCCTGACCGGCATGGCCAGCTATCTCTTCAGCCCCGTGGCCCTCGCCGCCACCCTGGCGATGGCCGCGTCCTATCTCTTCGCGATTACGCTGGTGCCGGCCTTCTGCGCCAGAATTTTCCACTCCGAGAGCTCGACCGCAGCTCAGGGGACCGCCGAGCCGACGACCTGGCTTCCGGGTCAGTTCTATCTGCGCTGGATCGGGCCGGTGCTGGAGAGACGTCGTCAGGTGCTGCTGGCTGCCGCGGCGCTCTTCCTGCTCTCGCTGCCGCTGCTCGCGAACACCGGCAGCGAGCTCTTTCCGCAGGTCGACGCGAACCAGTTTCAGATCTTGGTCCGGCTTCCGACGGGCACGCGCATCGAGCAGACGGAGCGAACCGTCTCCGAGATCGAGCGCATCCTCACCAGCCAGCTGGGCCAGCCCGACCCCGAGTATCCGAGCGTGGAGCGCCACCCTGAATCGAACCTGCGCATGCTGATCTCGAACATCGGTGTGCTCATGGACTGGCCGGCCGCCTATACGCCCAATACGGGTCCGATGGATGCCTTCATCCTGGTCCAGCTCAAGGGCAAGCGGGGCCGGCCTGGAACCTTCGAGTCCGTAGCTCGGCTGCGGGAGCTGATGCAGGAGAAGCTACCGGGAGTCGAGCTGGCCTTCGACACGGGAGGCATGCTGTCGGCAGCGCTGAACCTGGGGGAGCCCGCGCCCATCCATGTGCAGGTGTCGGGCAGCTCGCTCGAGACCTTGCACCGCGTGGCGGGCATCATCGCGCGGGAGATGTCCAGGATCGAGGGAGCGGCCGACGTACGCATCGCGCAGCGCATCGACTACCCGATCATCGACTTCGAGATCGATCGCATCAAGGCCGCGTACGCGGGCGTCAGCGTCGAGGACATCATGAAGAACCTCGTCACCGCCACAAACTCCAGTATCGGCTTCGACCCCGCCTTCTGGATCGATCCCCGCAACGGAAACCACTACTTCATCGGGGCCCAGTACGCGGAGGCGGACCTGGTCTCGTTGGATACGCTGCGCGGGATTCCCATCTCGAGCGCAGGCTCGAACGGCCATTCCACCGTTCCCCTGGGGAATCTCGTCAAGATCACGCGCAAGACCGGGCCCGCCGTGATCAATCACATGAACATCACGCGCGTTACGGATGTCTTCGCAACGGTCCTCCCGGGCTACGACATCGGCTCGGTCGTGGCCGCTATCGAGAAGCGACTGCAGGCCTCGAGCGAGCTGGCTCCGGTGGAGAAGGAATCGAATCGTGGCACCTACTTCGAGATCGCCGGGCCCGAGTTCGCGGGCCGAGGCTATAGCTACGTGCTCAAGGGTGAGGTCGCCGTCATGCGGGAGGCGCTCGCTCAGTTCCTTCAGGGGCTCGTGCTGGCGGTGATCCTGATCTACCTCGTGATGGTCATTCAGTTTCGGTCCTTCCTGGATCCCCTGATCGTGCTGCTGACGGTGCCTCTCGGGATCGTGGGGGTGGCGCTCATGCTCTTCTTGACGGGGACCCATATGAGTGTCATGGCGGCAATGGGGATCATCATGATGATCGGCCTGGTGGTGGCCTACAGCATCCTGCTCGTGGATTACGCGAACCGTCGTCTCGACGAAGGCGCGCCGTTGCGCGAGGCCATCATCGAGGCCGGGCGGGTACGCCTGCGCCCCATTCTCATGACCTCGTTGGCCTTGGTCATGGCGTTGGTTCCAATGGCGATCGGGTGGCGCGGAGCGGAGGCGAACGCGCCCCTCGCCCGAGCCATTATCGGCGGCGCTCTCAGCGCCGGGGTACTGAGCCTGCTGGTCGTGCCCTGCCTTTACATGACCTTCAAGCGTACCCGCGCTGCGGGCGTCGGCGATCGGCGCACGCTCGAGATCTAAGGAGAAGAGACCTTGCGAGCAATCCCCCCCGTGAGAAAGACGACGCTGCAGTGGGCAGGTGCGGGCACAGGTGTAGCGCTTCTGCTTGGCATCGCGACTCTGTGGCTGCTCTCGACACATGCCACCCCTGCGAGGACGGAAGAGTCCGTGCTAGCCGCCGAGTCCGCTCGGGCGCTGCCTTCCGTGGTCGTGATCCAGCCCAAGCAACGCGATGTGACGCAGAAGATCCGGCTGCCCGGAAGCCTCGAGCCATACGAGAGAGCCAGCCTGTATGCCAAGGTGACGGGCTATTTGGAGGAGATCCGAGTCGATATCGGTGACAGCGTGAGCCAGGGCGACGTGCTGGCGCGGCTCGCCATCCCGGAGATGGGAGCCGAGCTGCAGCGCGCCCAGGCGGAGGTGCCCGCCGCGAAGGCGCGCCTGCACAAGGCGCAGGCCGAAGGCGAGCTTGCACACGTCAACTATCAGCGGCTTGCGGATCTGAGAGCGGACGAGCCCGGCGCGGTCACACAGCAGGCTGTCGATCTGGCCGCGGCGGAGGAGAAGGTCGCCGTCGCCCAAGTCAGCCTGGCCCGCGCGGAGCTTCAAGGCGCCCAGGCCCGCGTGGCGGAGCTCGAGTCGCTCGCTGACTACGCCACCATCCGTGCGCCCTTCGACGGTATCGTCATCGCTCGCTTCGCCGACACGGGCGCGCTGATCGGTCAGGCTGGGAAGACCAGTCATCCGATCATTGAGGTCGTGCGCGTGGATAAGCTGCGGCTCGTACTCGAGATCCCTGAGATCCTCGTTCCACAATCCCGACCCGGACTCAAGCTGGACTTCGAGCTCGATGCTTTGCCGGGCCGATCCTTCGAGGCCAAGATCTCGAGGCTCGCGGGCGCCCTCAATCGAGAGACGCGCACCATGCGCGTCGAGGCCGACATCGATAACGCTGCCGGCTTGTTCTATCCCGGCATGTACGCGCGCGTCTCAATCGATCTGGGGGCGATCCCGGGCGCGATCGTGTTGCCGGCCACGACGCTCCGGGGAGGCGGTGTCTCACCCTTCGTCTACGCCGTGCGCAACGGCGCGGTTGAGCGGATCGATGTCAAGATCCTCAAGGACGATGGTGCGGAGGTGGTGGTGGCGGGAGGTCTCGGTCCCAACACCCAGGTCGTTCTGGCCGGCCCACCGCTGCTGGAAGAGGGGCAGAGCGTGCGCGTGCGGAGCAACGGAGACGCTCCCTGATGCTCCGAGGCTCCGAGAGGATCGGACACGGCTTTGGCCTGTGGCTGGGGTCGCTGGCCATCCTGAGCTTTCTCGGCGCCGTTGATCGGGCCCGCGCCGCCAATAAGGAGCTCTCCGAGATCTTCATAGAGGTGCGTCCCTCCGCCATTGAGACCCGTACCGCGGCGACTCGTGAGATCGCGTTCATCGAGGTTCTGGAGCTGGCCCTGGACCAGAATCTGGACCTCAAGCTCGCGAGAGCCGAGGAGGAGATCAGGCGCGCACGTTCGCAGGGCGCGACTTTCAAGCTCGTGCCCGCTCTCGAGTTCGGCGCGGGTACCGCGCAGACGGATGGTCGAGTTCAGGGAAGCTTCGGAATCCTGGCCGACACACGCTTCGACACGAAGCTCGCTACCGCTTCGGTGACCTATCAGGTGAACCTGGGTGCCCGCATCCTGGATGCGCTCGCCGCCCGCAAGGAGCTGGACGCCGCCGTCTATGGGGTCCTGAGTACGAGGCAGAGACTGCTGCTGCGCGTGGCCGAGCTGTACGGCAACCTCGGCCTGGCACGCGTCGGCTACCAGATCGCGCAGCAGCGCACCCAGGACAGCGAGGAGTTCTTTCGTATCACCTCGGCCCGCGAGCGCGCGGGCGTCGGGCTCGGGTCGGATGCGGCACTCGCCCGGGTCGAGCTTGCAACCGATCGACAGGACCTCGTCCTGGCACGCGAGATCTGGGAGACGGCCAGCGTCCGGCTCGCCGTCGTGCTGCGTCTCGATTCTGCCGTCTTCCTCATCCCCGCCGAGAATCGCCTCGCGCCCATCGACTTCGAGGCCGCGATGCGAGGCCAAGAAGCGGAGCAGAGCGCACGCCAGCGCCCCGATGTGGAGGCTTCGCGGCGCCGCATGGAGGCGGCGGCAAGGCGGTTTACCGCGGCCTGGTGGGATCTCGCCGGGCCGGAGCTGAACGCGGAGCTGCGTGAGACCTATATCGGCGATCGGGCCGACGACACGGGGGATCGCCGAAACGCAGGTCTCTTTGTGGGCTGGACACTGTCGCTGGAAAAGGCCGCCAAGCTCGTGGAGCGCCGAGCGGAGCGAAAGGCCGCGCATCTGGAGGCTCTTCGCGAGGAGGAGCGCGCGGCCGGCGAGGCCCGCAGAGCCCTACACGAGATGGAGGCCGCCCGGGACCGGGTCCCCCTGGCCTGGGACGGACTCGAGGCGGCACAGCAGAACCACCGTATCAGCCTGGCACAGTTCAAGTCCGGCACCGCGCTTGCGCTCGAGGTGCTCGACGCCTCGGATCGGCTCGCGGGTGCACAGCTCGACCTTGCGCGCTCGATCATTGACTACAACCTGTCACAAGTGAAGCTACTGGCAGCCACCGGCGTGCTGCAGCTCGATCTGCTTCAGAGACCGCATCAGGGCGGGTCCTGATACCATCCGCGGCGTGGGAGACCTCGAGCAGCTCTTTGGGCTGAAAGACCAGGTGGCGCTCGTCACCGGAGCCTCGAGCGGGCTCGGCTCCGAAGCCGCGCGCGCGCTGGCCAAGGCGGGTGCGAACGTCGGCCTGGTCGCGCGCCGCAAGCAGCGGCTGGATGCACTGGCGGCGGAGCTCGTCCAGCGCGGCGTGCGCTGCTGCGTTGCTCCCGCCGATGTGACCCGCAGCGAAGAGCTCAAGCAAGCGCTCGACCGCGTTGAAGCCGAGCTCGGTCCGGTGCAGATCCTGGTGAACGGCTCCGGCATCGCACCTCTGGGCCGCGCCGAGAATCACTCGCGAGAGAAATGGGACGCCGCACTTGCGGTCAACCTGACCGCTGCATTCGAGCTGTCCCAGCTCGTGGGCCAACGCATGATCGAGCGCGGAGGGGGCGGACGCATCATTCAGATCTCGTCCCTATCGGGACAGTTCGGCAGTCCCGTGCACCGTCTCGTGGCCTACGCTGCATCGAAGGGCGGGCTCAACAGCCTCACGCGTCAGCTCGCCGTAGAGTGGGCCAAGCACGGCATCACCGTGAATGCCCTCGCGCCCTTCTACTTTCCCACCGAGATGACGATCGATCCGAGCCTGGGCGAGGTCGCGCCGGAGCAGCGCGAGCGTATGGAGCTCTTTACGCCCATGGGGCGGCTGGGTCGCCCGGGTGAGCTCGAGAGTGCGCTGCTCTTCCTGGCCGCCCCCGCGTCGAGCTACGTGACGGGCGTGATCCTGCCCGTGGACGGCGGCTCGGGCGCCTGGTAGCCACCCTCCCTATAAGCGGCAAGCGCCAGGTCGGAGCGGCCTCATCGCATCCGGCTACTCGGTCATCGGAGCCGGAGCCTTCGGCAGGTGGCGAAGCCCCATCCAGGCCAAGGCCGCAATGTGGCTGGCCACGACCTCGACGGACGGCTTGCGAACATCCCTCCACCACTGCCCGACGAAGGCCACCATGCCGATGAGCGCGTGCGCGTAGATCGGAGCCGTCTTTGGATCGTAGCCGGCCTGCTTGAAGGCCTGCGTGAACACGTCTCCCACTTGCTCTGCAAGGTCGTTCAGCAAGCTCGACATGCCCCCACGCGCAGACGTCACCGGGGTATCACGCGATAGGACAGCGAACCCGTCCGGGTAATCCCTTACATAGATAAGGAAGGCCAGGGCCGCTCGCTCGAGACGTTCGCGCGGAGATCCCGAGGAGATCCCTTCGACGATGCGTCTCACGACGTACTCCATCTCGCGATCAACCACTACGGCATACAGGCCTTCCTTGCCTCCGAAGTGTTCGTAGACAATGGGCTTCGAGACCTTCGCGCGCGCTGCGATCTCCTCGACCGAGGTCGCCTCGTAGCCGTGCTTCGCGAAGACCGCGCGCCCGATCTCGATCAACTGGGCCCGCCGTGCCGCGGCGGTGAGTCGTTTGCGACGGCTGTGCTTTGCCATGGTGAGCACC
>SMUX01085671.1_pt1 | contig 22660 bp, 32 predicted proteins | sample 2456431 | NCBI WGS metagenome assembly SMUX01 (sample SAMN11095930, study PRJNA526329) | marine sediment metagenome | biome: Marine sediment; feature: Surficial sediment; material: Deep marine sediment; isolation source: Hadal surficial sediment | place: Pacific Ocean | collected 2014-11 | depth... | reverse complement strand
TAAATTAACGGCTGAAGTAAACGAGGCTCTAAAAAAAGTTGACATGTTAATAGCTCCAACTGTACCTATTTTGCCTTTTAAGATGGGAGAGAAGATAGATGACCCTGTAGAACTTTTTTTGGTTGATAGTAATACTGTTACCTCAAACCTAACTGAAAAACCATCAATCTCGGTACCATTTGAAATATCAAATGGATTGCCGATAGGAATTCAACTCATGGCTAAACCCATGCAGGATAAGATGCTTTTACAGGCCGCATATGCACTACAAAGTACGGTAAAACTTCCGGAGGTACCAATCTAAAATGACAAAAATAGGATTAGAAATTCACTGTCAACTAACTAATTTAGAAAGTAAATTATTTTGTTCTTGTAAAGCAAATTATCGTGAATTTTCACCAAACGCTAACATCTGTCCAATTTGCGTAGGTTTACCTGGGTCACTTCCCTTGCTAAATAAAAAAGCTGTAGAAAAAGCAACCATAATCTCAATGGCTTTGAACTGTAAAACTCCTGAAAAAATTGCGTTTTTTAGGAAAAATTACTTTTATCCTGATTTACCCAAAAATTTTCAAATAACCCAATATGATGCATATGGTCCAACAAGTATTGGTCATGATGGAAAAATTATCGTTGAAGGAAAGGAAATCAGAATTAGAAGAATTCAGATAGAAGAAGATCCTGGTAGATTAATCTATGAAGGAGAATCTGAAAAAACTCAAATCACTTTAGTTGATTATAACAGAGCTGGAACTCCATTAGTTGAAATTGTAACAGAGCCAGATTTTGAAAACCCAAAACAAGTTAGAGTATTTTTGAATATACTAGTGGATTTGTTATCAAATCTAGGGGTATCTGACCCCACCCTTGAGGGTGCGTTAAGATCTGACGGCAATGTATCAGTTGATGGAGGCAATAAGGTTGAAATTAAAAACGTATCATCTTTTCATGATTTAGAAAAAGCAATCCATTTTGAGATTACTAGACAACAAAGCCTTGTTGAACGAGGCATTGAGGTCATTTCTGAAACAAGACAGTGGGATGATAGAAGAAAAATTACAGTTTCTGCTAGAAGTAAAGAAGAAGAATCAGATTATCGATATTTCTTAGAAGGAGACATACCGTGGATTAAGCTAAGCTCAGAGCATTTTAACAAATTAAAAGAAAAAATGCCTAAAAGTATTAATGAAAAAGATGAGAGATTGAAAACTGAATTTCAAATAAATCCTCAAGAATCAAGGATTATCTCTACCAATAAAAAATTCTCAGAATCTTTTGACGAAATTTATGCAACTTGTGTTCCTCCATCTGATACTGATAAATTTTTCCTAACAAGTATTCCGGAAGCATCAACACATCCAGAGCTGAAGAGACCTGATCCAAAAGATCCAAATGTAAAAATCAAATATGGTAACGAAATTTCTCATCTTCTAATCAATACGGTCATGGCTTTACAGAATTTTCAAAAAATGTTAGATACAAAAGAATTTAGAGAAACTATCGCACTTATTTCTTCATTAAAAGTGAAGGATATGATTCCCATGACTGTATTGAATGATATTCTTCATAATTATGAGAAAAATAAACCGTCACTTTCAGAAATTTTTAAAACTATTGATTTTAAAAAAATTTCGGATATTGGAACTTTCGTTAAATTAGTTGAAGAAGTTTTTGCTGAAGAAGCAGATGCAGTTAAAGAATCAAAATCAAATCCTGAAATCATTAATTATTTAGTAGGAAAAGTAATGAAAAAAACCAAAGGTAGGGCAGATCCTCAACAAACTTTGGATCTTATTAAAGAAAAACTAAAATCATAATTTCATGAATCTAGTATGTCAAATTATTTTTTTAAAGCCCTTAACAGTTTGTAGAATTCATCTACAGTGATTTCGCCTTTGGCTAATCTCTTTTTAATTACACTCACTGGCGCTTCTCCAGATCTTAAACTCATTAATTTTTTCTTTAACCAAAATCTATTTTTAGAGATTTGTTCGATATTATTGGCAACCTTTTTTTCTATTTTTGTTTTATTTTCTGCAATTTGTACAGTGTTACTATCAACTCTTCGTTTAACCCCATATACTGCTCCAAACAATATTCCTAAACCCCCTAATGCAAGCAACAATTGACCAATTTCGGCATTTCCAGTATCCAAACTAGGACTAATTGTAGATGATTCTACTATACTTTGAGATAATTCTTGAGCAGGTAATGGAGGTTCAGTGATAATTGAATCAATTGTGTCTTCTTGAGTAAATTCTACTGGAGTCATTCCCACCGCTTCATAAATGGTCAAGTCAGGATAATTTGTATCAAACCATTCTTTGTAAGCAAGTTCTTTAGTATATCTGTCAATATAATGTTGAGGATCTTTTGTTGGATCTACAAACGATGCAATTTTAGAAATTGGTTCAGGTTCAATCTCTGATTCAGTAGTTTGAGAGTTTGTAATAGTTGCTGTACCTTGAGATGAATCTTGTAAATTAGAAACGGAAGGATTTACGGGGGACCCATCAAGAGAATAATCAAATCTCGTTAATTCACCTTCAGTCATATTAACAAGAAAAGCAGTGGCATTGTAAATTCCATGAACAGAAAATTTCTCATTAGAATTTACACTTCGCTTAAAAGTATTATCAAATTCAATTAATGCTTGCGTTAGTAACACAAATTTATCATTTGAATCTCTAATTACTATAGAAACTAATCCTGTTGAGTCATAATCTACGGTACCCGAAAAAATAATTTTATCTCCGTTTGAGTAAAATAATTTATCCGTTTGAAAAGTTTCTACTTCACCAAAAGCAGGAATAGTGATAGAACTGAAAAGCATCCCCATAACTATTAACGAAAATAGGTTCTTTCTATTGTTGAGCATGTGTTTTTTTTCAATTTTTTTGATTTAAAAAATACGAAGAAGTTATCTCTTATTCATAATGCGAAAGCTTTAAGTGAAAATAAAAAATTTTCATGAAAAATCTCTTTTCAAACTAAAAATTTGAACCTAGTTCGATCGCATTGAACGAACCTCATCAGATTCAAAAACATACCCTTTATAATCAAAAATTTATAGATTTTATCATTGATTAGGGCAGTAATTGCAGATGATGATAAAGAAACAGTCAAGCTTTTCAGTGAATTACTGCAAAGTAATGGAATTAAGGTAGTAGGAAAAGGATTCAACGGTCATGATGCATTATTTTTGTATCAAAAACTAAAACCAGATGTAGTATATCTTGATGTTTCCATGCCAGTTTTTGATGGAATTTATGCTTTGGAAAAAATAAGAGAATTAAATCTTGATGCAGTCATAATTATGTTAGCTGATAATATTACATTGAATAACGAAATGGCTATGAATAGATTAAACCCGTCTGCAGTTATTCATGAACCTGTAGACATTAATGAAATTATCAAAAAAACCAATGAATTATGCGCACCTACAACTGATGCTGAACAACATATGAGAAAAACAATGGTTACTTTAGCGTTAAAAAACACCTTGCTTCAATTAGGTATTGAAGAATTAGACAAAGTTACTGACATTCTTCACAAAGATTACAATTGTACATTAGAAGATTGTTACGAATATCCACAATACCTCAAGCAAGTTCTAAAGGATCTGTTTGGAGAATCATATCAGGATTATATTTTAAATTCCCTTACAGAGAATATGAAAGATATTATGAGCCAGCAACAAATTAAAGAATTTCTAAAAGAATTAAGCGTGTAAATTTTTTTTCTACCTATTTTCTCAATTTTTTAATTTCTTGAGTAACCATAGGCAAGAATGCTCCTACATCTGAAACTATTCCTAAAGCTTGCCATGTGCCTCTATCCATAAGCTTAGTTACAGTAGGTTGATTAATATCAATAATAATTATCTTGACATCAGCAGGTAACATATTACCAGTTGCAATTGAATGAAGCATTGTTGAAGCCATAATCACCATGTTAGCATTTTTTAAAACTTCTTTATACTTTTGTTGTGCAACAGTAATATCAATTATTACATCTGGAAGAGGTCCATCATCACGAATTGATCCTGCCAATACAAAAGGAATATTTTTTTTAACACATTCATACATTATTCCTTTTGTTAATTTTTTACTTCGTACCATTTTTGAAATCGACCCTGCTTTAAAAACAGAATTTATTGTTTGCATGTGATTTCTATATCCTCTTACCGCAAGAGTACCATCATGAATATTCATTCCAAGCGATGTGCCCAAGGTTGCATTCTCAATATCATGTACTGCTAAAGCATTTCCAGCTAAAACTGCATTGATATATCCAAGTTTAATTAAAGTTGATACAGAATCTGCAGCACCAGTATGTATTATCGCGGGCCCCCCTACAAAAACAATTTTACCACCTGATTTTCTTGTTTTATAGATGTCTTCTGCAACTTTTTTTGCAATATGTTGTGTTGGTCTTTCACTAGAGCTACTTCCACCCATAAATTGAAACACATTCATTCCTTCTCTAGGTCTTTTTGGTGGAGTAATCCGAAGCCCTTCTTCTCCAACTACAATCTTATCTCTTTTTTTCACATCTAGAATTGGAACACATTTAGCTTTATTTCCTTTAACTACGATACATTTATCCATCATCATATTGTCCACTTGAATCCATTTACCTTTTAGAAAAATTTGAGTATTGTTATTAGTTGTACTGTAAAAATCATCAGGCATAACAAAATTCTTAGAAGCAGGTTTTAGTGTTACTTCTTTTTGAATTTTAGCAGTTGCTCCTTCTCGATAAACTAATTGAAGAATTTTATCTAAATGCTTTTGATTATTACCTGTAACACGAATTTTTGCATAGCTTTCATCTTTTTTCTTTTTTCCAATTTGAATTTTTTTTACTTCAAATTCTCCTCCAAGATCCATAACTCCGTCAAAAATCTTTGTTAAAATCAAAGAATCAATTAAGTGCCCACGAACTTCAATCTCACGAGAAAATTTACTCATTAATTATGTCACACCGGTAGGGATACTTTACCTTTGTATTCAGGAATATTGTCATCTTTGAGCATTTTTTCTATGTTTTCTTTTTGTTCTTTAGTAACCCCTTGTACTATTGCCTTTGAAATTCCATTTTTATCACATAAAGCCAATATGTACCCACTGGTGTCAGTTAACACAAAACCTGTAGATTCATCTACAAATGCATAAAGATTTTCTTCCCCAACAGGTTCCCAAACATTTGTTTTATTATCTCTTAACGCCAATGCAGGCATTGCTTTGTTATCTGTTATTTTATTGAGATATTCTCTTGCAGACTGGACTCTTTTTTGTCCCATTTTAAGTGCATTAAAGTATTGCATATATAGTAAAAATACACTAAATAATTTAAAACCTACTGGTTGAATTCAAAGAAATGCCACTAACTAATAATGTGATCATAAAATTAAACGAAATAACCACGATGATTACTGAAAAAAATTCCTTAAAATCCCAAGATGAGAATTTCATTAAAGATATTTTTATGGAAATTCTGCAAAGTGGCGAAAACTATAATGTTGACGAAATTGAATATTGGTTTAAAAACGAAGGCACTTGGAAAAATAAAAAATCAATCTCAAGAATTACAAACGTGTCACATTATATTCAAGAAAAATACGAACAAAAAAATAAATTTCGAATTTTACCAAATGAGAATTCTTCTGATTGCGATTAATTATTAAAAATAATTTAAATTTCTAGTTTTTCTAACAAGCGTGTAATTAACTTTCCGTTCTCTTCTCGTTTTTTTGAAATGTCTTCTAATCTTTTTTTATTAACTTCTCTTTTTTTTACATTTGAAATTAATTGAAAATATTCTTCATCAAGTTCATTATTTGCTTGAAAACGTTTAATTATTTCAAATAAAATTCCAATTACCTCTTTTTGTGCTTTAATTAATTCATCTTTACTTCTTTCTGACATCTTATTATCCTGAATTGTTTATTTATTCATATTTTTATTTATTAAAACAAGTTAGACACAATTTCTTTCAAATGTTTATTTTTTATTTCAGTATTTGCAGTATCCAGAAATGGCTGAATTTTTTCTTTAGAGAGGCCTTTATCAACGTAATATTTTGCTTGAAAAACCATCTCTAATTTATCCATTTCATGAACAAATATTGCTTCTTCACTATTGTCTGATTGAAATTCATTCCAAATTTTCTTATATCCTTCAATTAAATTTTCTGGAAGAATATTGAGAATTTTTTCCATAGCAGTGTTTTCTAATTCTAGTTTTTTTGGTTTAGATATTTCTTCAGGAGTAAAATCCCCAACTACGGATTCTACAAGATCATGAAGTAATGTCATTTTAACAATTTTTTTTGTATCTAATTTATGTAATTCAGAAAGAATCATTGCCATTAAAGCCATAGAATAACTATGATCTGCAACAGATTCTGGATTTTTTATATCAAGTTTGTGCATCCAGCCTTTTCTTTGAACATTTTTTAAATCAATAATTATTTTGAAAAAATCTTCAAGCAAGTTTAAAATTTCCTGGTATCTCCTTCTAATAGACCAGAACCATGATGTATTCTATCAATATGTTTTGATAGTTCATCTTTATTTTCAAAAGCAGATTCACAATAAGGACAAGATATATCAGACATAAACATCGATACAAAAAACAAGGTATTAAATCTACATCTTCTAAATTATTCTATGAAGATTTATACTAAAACTGGTGATGATGGAACAACCGGAGTACAAGGAGGAAAACGCATATCAAAATCAAATCTACGAATTAAAGCATATGGTACAATAGATGAGCTCAATGCTACTATTGGATTAGTCCTTTCAAAAAAATTCGACGATGACATTGAAAATTTGTTAAGAAATATCCAAAATGATCTTTTTGTAGCAGGTTCAGATTTGTCAAATCCTGATTTATCAAATATGAAAAATAGAATTACTAAAGAAATGGTAGTAAATATTGAAAAAAATATAGATCGGCTTGAAAATGAACTGCCTCCAATAACTAACTTCATTCTTCCTGGGGGACATGAAGTGGCTTCACTAATCCATATAGCTAGAACAATTGCGAGACGAGCAGAAACCATAGTTATCTCATTAAATGAAAAAGAAATGATTAATGACGAATGTAAAAAATTTCTTAATAGACTTTCAGATTTACTTTTTGTTATTGCAAGAACAGTTAACAAAAAAAATGGCTTTAATGATATAATTTGGAAACCGTAGACACACTTTAATCCCCTATTTTAGAGAATTTTCAATGTGCCGCGGTAGCTCAGCCCGGGAGAGCACTCGGCTGAAGACCGAGCTGTCGCGCGTTCAAGTCCCGCCCGCGGCACCATTTAATATAATCTTGAAAACAAAGTAGAAAATTTATCTTAAGATTATTGAATTGTATGATATTTACATTATCTATTCCTACACAATCTTTTAATACATGGATTCATATTTTCATGCGGTATTTAATTGACAACCAAAAAATTAAAAACTATAAAAAAAACTAGCTCAAAATCAACTGGAAAAAAAAGTTCTAAAACAAAAGATAAAAAATCAAAAAATGAGAATATTGATCTAGATGATATGGGTGTTATAGTTATTGATGACGATATAAAAATCGATAAAGATGCTGAATTAGAAGCCAGAAAAGCTTATCTAGAGGAATCTAAGTCTCAAGAATCTGCATCTGACTAAATTATTCCGTTCATATTAAGTAAAGTAAATAACTGATGTGACATATTATGTTAATATTATGCGTGCTCTTTGTTTAATTTCAATCAAAGCAGGTACTGTCGACAAAGTCGTTATGATTTTAAAGAAAAAACGTAAAATAATTAAAGAAATTATGATTGTTACTGGAAGGGCAGACATTAGTGTATTATTATTAGGTTCAATTGATGAAATAAACAGTATGGTTATTGATTTTAAAAAAATTAAAGAGATAGTTACAACTGAGACGTTGATTGAAGTGGAAGTGAATTTGGGATGGTAAAAGCAGTAGTTTTAGTAAAATCTCCAAAAAAACTCATTGCGGCAAGACTTCGAAAAATTAAGTCAATTTATGATTCTTTTCCAGTTACTGGTCAATTTGATGCAGTTGCATTAATTAATGTCAATCATCTATCCGAAATTAAAAATATCACCACTCAAATCCAGATCATTGAAGGTGTAGAGAGAACAGAAACAATGGTAGAGGTAGAATGAAAAAGGATTTAACTTGGGAGCTGTTCATCTACTGGAGTATTAGATTAACATGAATGTAAAACGTGTTGGAAATATCATACTTGCTGTGAAGGATATCGATAAATCTGTTAAATTTTATCATGAAATTATTGGGCTTCCAATTAAACAACAAAGACGAACTTGGGTTGATTTGGGAACTGCGGGGGCATTAGTTAGTCTGCATCCAGCGTCTCTTACAGCCCCACATCAAGGAACTTCCGTTGAAAATGGCATAATGATTGGGTTTTTAGTAGGTGATTTGAAATCCTCGATAGAGGAATTAAAGTCAAAAGGAGTAAAAATTTACAGAGAACCTATGGAAAGAGATGCAGGAATAAATGCAATTGTTTTGGATCCTGACGAGTATATGATTTCTCTTTTTGAACCATTGTTTAAAGATCAAACTCAACAAACTGCTGGCTATCAAGGATTTACTCCTGCCTAAAGAATTTTTTTTATTTTAGAAATCAGGGTTTCAATATTTTTTGTTTTAACATCAACTGATACATAAAATGTAATATTTTTTCTCTGAAACGCTATAACGGTAACTTTGGGATGTGATAGTTGCATAAAATCTAGCCCGCCAACTTTTTTAGCATGTGATTTTCTTAAAGTCATTAGAGTTGAAATAATAAAGAATTCATTTTTAACTTGCTCTGCTGACCAAAGAGGAGTTGTATTTGGTCTAACTAAGCCCGTTAGTGTTCTACCATATTCATTGATTATTCCAGCATATCGAATAGATTTTGAAAGATTCAAAATCTTTTGACATTTTTTTCTATAAGCAATAATTGACTCTTTCCATTTTTCCTGAGGAGTTTGAACCATAACAGAATTAGAAAATAGCCTATATTAAAATTAATCAAAAATAATATCAGAATATGATATTTATGACAAAGCCTGGCACAATTATCAAAATTCAATTATTACAAGGTTCAAATGCTAAAGATTATTTTGAAAGCAAAGAACGTCTTTTTCTAGGAATGATCATTTCAAAATTACAAAACAATTCATCAAATGAGCTAAATTTATCAGATAAAGAAAAGAACATGTTAAAGATGATTTTTGATAAATACGAAAAATATCTATAAGCTAATTAATTAATTATTTTATTTTGGTTATTGTTAGTTGATAACTGTTTTTTCAAATCAATATTTTCTTTTTTTAATTTATCATTTTCACTTTTAAGTGAAATTGTGGATTCTAGTCTAGAATATAATGGATGACTTGGAGGCAGTGCTGGATATGCTAATTCAAATAAACCAGAAGCAGTCTTTTGATATGTTTGATTATAATCATGTAATTTAATATTAATCGATGCATTATCTTTGAAGAATTTTTCTTTCATACGTTTCTGGTTAATAGCTCCAAGAGTTGGAGGAGAAATGCCTGGAGGAAATCTTGGAAATATGGATGTGGGTATTCCAAATTCCGGGTGAATTCCAGAAAGCTCTATACTACGTCGGGTATAGAAATAATCCATATAATTCTGGGGAATTAAGGGGTATTTTTTGTTTGTCTTTAGTATTTAGATAGCGCCTTGTGAAGGATTAGTCATTTTTAGTCAGATCGCGTTGATCGCTGATACTTATAGTGATCCTTGATCGCCATTCTTGAAATGAAGGAATTGAGGAAAAAACACTGTCTCAAATGTAAAAAAAATATTCGAACCTATGAATTACATAAAATTGTAATTTATGTGATTGATGATAAATTTACAGACCATCATTATGAACATGTAGAATGTCCTGAAAAATTTACAGTTTAATCACAATAAAATTTTTAGAGAAATAATTATCATACATAAGCATAGACGGGATATAATTTTCCAGTTTCTCTATCGTGGTATTTCCATTTTGTTTGAGTCCAAACAACTTGTTTAAATTGATTTTGCATGTTTATATGCAATCTTTTGTAAACATCTTCTCCGATTAGAATTTGATTAGGATACGCAATATGCTGAATCTTTGATGCAATATTCATGGATGGTCCCAATATATCAACATGGGAATTTGCTTTATCTGAACCATATCGAACTATAATGTTTTTTCCAAAATCTATCCCAATCTTTATTTTTAATTCAGGATAATCATATTGAGTTAAGATTGGATTAATCCCTCTTTCAATAACAGATATCATGGCTTTTGCACAACTTACTGCGTTTTCAGCAGCTAACAATGGAAGAGCTTCGGCAACAAAATATCCAATAACTGCATCTCCAACAAATTTTAAGACATAGCCATCATGCCGTCTTATCACATTTGACATTTCTTGAGCAAATGATCTTATAATTATCGCTACTTTTTCTTCAGGTAATGAAAGTGTTATTTCTGTAGAACCAACCAAATCAACGTATAATACTGTCATATTTACTCTAGATGAAACAAGATCTCGAAGAAATCTATCAGATTCGCCTATGGCCGTTTCTTCATATTCATAACCTTGTTTTAATGAAGACCAGACTCTTTTTTGGGTTTCTTTTATTAGAGTTTCAGAATCTACTACTTTCGTTCCTCTTCTACTAAGAACCATATCTACATAATCTGAAGATTTATGATCAGGAATTTTAGTTTTCAAATCAGAATTAGATTTTTCCCGTTCATCAGAATTTTCATTCTTTAAATTATTTTTAGAATTTTCTTTGTTTTCAGTCAATTTTGTTGTCACTCTAGAGGAAAATCTACGCCGCATATTGGGCATCTGGCTCGTTTTCCCTTATACCCTTCATCGTAATACTGGACTATTTCAGCAGTACAATTCCAGCAGATGATTTTTTCGGCCTCCACTATATTAATTTGAACGATTTTCTATAAAAACTAGTTGAATAATAATAAAATTATTCTTTAGGTTTTCAGATGTTACTGTAGGATTTTATTGGATGATGTCATACGAGATGCGTGCGGCTTGGCACTAATTCTTCAGACGAATTCATTAAAAAACTGAATGAAAAAAATGAAAAAATTCAAGAATTATTTCTTGAAAAAATGAAAAAAGCAACTCGAACAGTTACTGTAAAAGGAATGTTAGGCGATAGCACAATTGCCGTTCAAAATACTTTTGATCCAATGCTTGTTCAAGAATTTTTTAAAAAAACTATAAAAAAATTACATGATTGGACATCTCAAGACATAACTACTACAAATAATGAAGATTTGAGAAGAATCTTTGTAAAATTTGAATCAAAAGAAGGAAATTGTATCATATCAGGTCATATGTCAATTCAATTTCATGTTTTATTATACTATAAACCAGATAACAAGGTAATAGAATTTCAAAAAGAGTTATCAGAAATTATTGATAAAACAAAAAACATTGAAACTAACCTTGCAGACGAAGGTGAACAATACATTATTGAAAAACTTAAAGAACTTGGACATAATGATCTTGCACATAAAGATCTTTTTGAATTATTTTATGAGAATGATAAGCTCTGTGAAAAAATTTATCGTGATATTAATGAACGACCTGATGTAGATGTTCAAAGTCTTCTTAAAAGAAAAAAACAATTGTTTGATGAGCTAGATAACTTATTGATGGAATGTTATCAAACTAGTTCAGTTCTAATTGATGATTCAAAGTTGGTTACTGGAGAAGAAGGATTTCTTTTTAGTTTAGATTTAGAATATGTTAAAAATAATGTTAAAGTAGGAATGTTTAACACAAAAAAATTTTCTGAAAAAGTAAAAGAAAAACTAGTTGATAGATTAGATGAATTCATAAAAATTTTGAACGTGTAAAAAAAGAGTTTTATTAACAATGTTAAAAAAAATGAAAAAAGCAAGAATCTGTAAACTGAGGAGAAATACTTCTTTGGGAAAATTATGCCGATCCTTGACCAGTTTCTACAGATTAATGTAGAACTATAAAATCTTTCAATAATCATGTAATTTTTTAGATACTAGTTTGAATTTTTAATAGTTTTTTTTAAGATTTTTAAAAGAATTAAAATAGAATAACTAAATCATGAATTCGATGAAGCCCACATATGAGGATGTACTAAAAGCTCAATCTCAAACAGGAGATGTAATTCGAAAAACAGCTCTAACATATTCCCCAATATTTAGTCAATTGGTTGGTTCTGAGGTTTATCTGAAATCAGAGTTTCAACAAAAAACTGGCTCGTTCAAAATAAGAGGTGCATATTATAAAATTAAATCTTTAACTGAAGATGAAAAAAAGAAGGGGGTTATTACAGCTTCTGCTGGAAACCATGCTCAAGGGGTAGCTTTCGCAGCGTCTTTAGAAAACATTCGCTGTACTGTAGTTATGCCAAAAAATGCATCGCCAGCAAAAGTATCTGCAACAAGAGATAATGGCGCAAAAGTAATTCTTGAAGGAAATAATTATGATGAATCTTGGATGAAAGCTAAACAAATTGCTAAAGAAACAAATGCAAACATAGTACATGCGTTTGATGATCCACATGTTATTGCTGCACAGGGAGTAATTGGATTAGAAATTTTAGAAGATTTACCTGATGTTGATGAGATTTACGTGCCCATTGGTGGTGGGGGATTAGCTGCTGGCATATTACTTGCAATTAAAAAAAAGAATCCTAAAATCAAGGTAATTGGTGTTCAATCTAAATCATTTCCAGCGATGAAAAATTCCTTAGAAGCGGGGAAATTACAATCAGTAGAAGGTGAAAGAACAATAGCAGATGGAATTTCTGTAAAAAAACCTGGGGAAGTAACCTTCAATATTATCAAAGAGTTAATTGATAAGATTGTTCTAGTTGATGATGCCCATATTGTAAAAACGATGTTTTTGTTAATGGAACGAACAAAAATAGTAGTAGAACCAGCTGGTGCAGCTGGTCTGGCTTATTTATTAGAGGCAAAACCATCCCCTGGGAAAAAAGTTGTTCCAATTCTTTGTGGTGGAAATGTTGACATGTACCTTTTGGGCCAAATAGTTGCAAAAGGTCTTACGCAAATGGGACGATTGGTAAAATTATTCATTTTACTACCAGATAAACCAGGAGCATTAAAAGAATTAGTAGATGAAATTGCTTCCCTAAGTGTTAACATAGTAGAGGTTGTTCATGATAGATTAAGCTCAGAAATTTCTGCAGGGTCTGCAGGAGTAACCTTGAGTCTAGAAACTCAAGGACGAAAACACACTGAAGAATTAATATCGCATTTAAAAAAGAAAAATATCAATTTCAAAATCATCACATGATTTTTATTTGAATTTTTTCTTAACAAATTTAGATAGACCGACTTTTTTCAGTTCTTCTGATTCCTTTAAAACAGAACTATGTTGATTTTGTTTATGTTGTTTTAATTTCTTCTTTAAATCCTGAAATTGATTTCCAAGAATTTTAACAGCATAAATTCCTGCATTGGTAGCCTTGTTTACTCCTACTGTAACTACAGGAGAGCCGGTAGGCATTTCAGATATTGACAGGAGAGAATCCAATCCTCCAAATGCTGAAAATTTATATTTTTGAGATTTTTTATCCTGTTTATCGTTATAGACTAGAATAGGAACCCCAATTACAGGAATTAATGTATGTGATGCAATCATTCCTGGAAGATGAGCAGCTCCTCCAGCTCCTGCAATGATTATCTTGAACCCACTACTTTCTGCATGTTTTGCATATTCTTGTAATCTAGAAGGAGTTCGGTGAGCAGAAATTATTTGATCCTCATGTTTAACTTTAAATTCATCTAAAATTTCAGCAGCACCGTGCATAATTCTGCTATCTGAACTAGAACCCATAATTATTCCAACTAGAGGTTTTTTGTCATACCTATCCACATTACATCAACCTCATGTACAGTTTTTAACCTTGATGTAAGATTTTGGTCATCTATTTTTTGCTTTTCCACGTTTGGAATTTTTTCTTCGTCTTCTTGCAGCATTATTATCAGCACGTCTTCTATGTTTTCCCTTCTTTCTAATTGGCATGAATTATGTCTAAAATATAGTAATTTCAGTGTTTATTAAAAAGGAAAGCAAATTTTTGAAAGAAAAATGAACACGTTTTCCAAATCTAGGCATAAATAGATCGCACATACTATAGCATCGATCAAAACTAGCTGACCTTTGTACGATATTAAGATCTTGTTTTTGATATGAAGATCGGAATAGAGAATATGAAAGAAGGAGCGCAACAAACAATATTTGATTCAGGCATAGGCTCTAGTTTGCACGATTATAAAATTTCTGCAGATGAGCTCAAAGAGGAGCTCTCTAAATTTGATTTGTCAGAAAATCAATCAAAAATTTACATTTTCTTAGGAAAATACGGTTCACAAACTGCGCCGGAAGTTTGTAAAGCATTGAAAATTGCTAGAACCGAAACATATCAACTATTAGCATCTCTACAAAAAAGAGGAATTGTTTTAGCAACTTTTGGACATCCAATTAAATTCTCAGCGTTAAAACCCAGTATAGCAGTTAAAACATTAGTTAATACCGAAAAAGAGAGAATAAAATCATTAGAAAAAAAAGAGGAAACCATAATCAAGCTTTGGAATAGTATTCCTGAATTTTTAAAGGAAAAAACTAATGATTCGGAAAATCGTTTTCAAATGTTAGAGGGATCAAACCCAATTAATGCGAAATTAAATGATATGGTTTCAGAAGCAGAAGATGAAATCATTGTTCTAGGTTCAGAAAAAGATTATCTTCGATTATATCATTCTGATTTTTTAGATAATTTTACTAACAAAAAATGTAAATCAAAGATAATTACTTCATGCACAGAAAAAACAATGTATATTTTTGAAAATATAGATAAAAAACAAATTAGATGTATGTCTTCTAGTATTAAGGACGAAATTTGTTTTATAATGAAAGATGAAAAAGAAATGATTTTCTTCACTAAAAAAGATGATCACTCACTACAAAATGTTTCTGCAATGTGGACCGATTCTACTGCGCTCATTTATTCTATGAAGTTACTTTTCAACTTCATTTGGTCTAGCTCTAAACAAGCATAATATTTTAAAAACAAAATAAAGCCTATCAAAGAATCTATTAACTTATTTTATGCAAATATGTGAATTAGGTTATGGGTCAAGTTTTAGGAATTATTGGGGGGGGACAACTCGGAATGATGTTAACAGAAGCTGCCAACAAATTTCCAAACGAAATCTCAAAAGTAATAGTTTTAGACCCGACTAAAGAATGCCCTGCTTCTAAAGTAGGAGCAAAGCAAATAATTGCTGATTTTAAAGATGAGAAAGCAATAATTGAGCTTGCATCAAAAGTTGACATTTTGACCTATGAGATAGAATCAGGAAATAGCGATGTTCTAAAATCATTGGAAGCTAAAACTAGGATAAACCCATCACCAGATACCTTAAAAAAAATTCAAGATAAGCTTGTTCAAAAAACATTCCTTGCTGAAAATCAGTTACCAGTTCCAGAATTTGTAGAGGTGAATTCATTAGATGATTTACAACAAAAAATCAAAAAATTTGGATTTCCGTCTTTGGTAAAAATACGAAGAAACGCTTACGATGGACGAGGTAATTTTAAAATCAATAGTGAAAAAGATCTTAAAAGAGCATATATTGAATTTCGTGATCAAAGTTTGATGCTTGAAAAATATGTGGATTTTAGAATGGAAGTTTCAGTAATTGCTGCCAGAAATACCAAAGGAGAAATTGCAACATATCCTTTAGTTGAAAACATACATGAAGAAAATATTCTTAGGACTACCATAGCACCTGCTAGAGTGAGCAAAGAAATTATTGAAAATGCAGAACAAATTGCGAAAAAAACAATGGGTGTTCTAAAAGGAGCTGGAGTATTTGGAATTGAAATGTTTGTAACAAAAGATGATCAAATTCTAATTAATGAAATAGCTCCCAGAGTACATAATTCAGGGCATCACACATTACAATCAAGTGAAACATCACAGTTTGAACAACATTTACGTGCTATTATTGGATTAGATTTAGGTAGCACGAAATTATTAAAAAATACAGTAATGTGGAATATTCTTGGACCAAAAAATTTTACAGGAAAATATAAACCAGTAACTATAGCCTCTCAGAAAGGAGTTTTTCTTAAAATGTATAGTAAAATAGAATCTAAACCAAAAAGGAAACTAGGTCACCTAAATGTAGTGGATTTAGATAATTCTGGAAATATCGATACATTACTAAAAAAAGTGGAAGATTTAAAAAAATCCTTAATTATCCAACCAGTCTGATATTCAAAAATACCCTTTTTATGTGAGTAAAAGATTTGAGATGAGTTCTGTAAGTTTGGAAAATAACATACTGCTACTGATTAGCTTGTCTGAAATTAACAAACTTGGGAATAATGGTCACAACAAAAAACAGCAAGATTTCTGCGCAAGCAGGAAAAACACAGAGCGTATTTGAGAGTAAGAGTGAAGAGATATGAGTATAGAAGAAGAATTACTCACAGAACTATCTTACTTTGGCCTTGACAAGACAGATGCTACCATGTATTTGGGCCTTTTGAGAATTGGTTCTCTCACAGTTGGCAAAATGTCTACAAAACTCGATATTGATAGAGGCAAGGCATACAGGTCATTAAATAAGCTTAGAGATATGGGATTGATCACGACAACTTTTTCAAACCCTACCATCTGTGAGGCAGTCCAGCCTGCAGACGCATTGACCACAGTAATTCAACGTAAAGAAGACGAAATTACTACAATGCAGAAGCTATCAAACAAAATAGTCAAGGACCTGAAGGATTTAAACAGACCACAGCATGTTTCAGAAGTCTCTTCAATATCAATCATCCAAGGTCGCTCAAATATTTATTCGCGAGTTGGAAAAATGATACAAGAATCTTCCAAAACAATCTACATTGTAACAACTGCTGAAGATATCCTTAGAATGTACCATACCGCGATTCCAGAAAAAATTGCATTATGCAAGAAAAATGGAGGAGAGGTTAGAGTTCTAACTGATACAACCAGCGATAGTATACTACCACTCATGGGTAGACTAAAAGCTACTGAAACTAGAGTAGGAAAACTACCATCAAAAAGTAGATTAATTGTAGAAGAAGGAGGTCAGCTAATTATGTCTGGTTCAATTAAAGAAACGATGGACTTGAATGATGATAATGACTCTATCCTATACACAAATTCTCAAGAAATGATCAATAACATGTATAGCCTGTGTTCACACTTGTGGAAAAAAGCAAAGCCTGTAGAAAAAGTATTGGCTTCATAATATGAAAAATCTTTTTTTCATATCCTCAACTTTTCTTATTTTTCTTTTTTTGTTTAGAATATATTCAATTTCATGCAATTGCGCAAATAGATCGTTAAATAGTAAAATAACTTCATATTCAAAGATAGAGAAAAATGATTGAATTATTAATTGATCTCAATCAACTGCGTATTGTTTTAGCAATTGGAATGTTAGGATATGCATCATATACAGATGTAACTAAAAGAGAAATTAATGATTTTGTTTGGATAATTTTTGGTGCATTGGCCACAGTTTTATTAATTTTTGAACCAAACCTTTCAGAAGCATTAGTAAATATCGGGATTTCGCTAATTGTTGTGCCAGTTGTGCTAATAATTTGGAGAATAGGGTTCTTTGGAGGAGCAGATGCATTTGCAATTATAGTTTTAGCAGCATTAGTTCCTCAAATTACACTTTCGGATGGAATTATCACACCGTTTACAATTTTAACTAATGCAGTTTTGATTTCTATATTTCCATTGTTTCTAAATTTCTTTAGAAATCTAATAGAGATAGCAAAGAAAAACGACATTTTTGAGGGATTTAAAGAGCCTGTAGGAAAAAGAATCATGGCCATGTTTTTAGGATATAAAGCAAAAAATCCAAAATATGGTTTTTCAATAGAAAAAAAGGCTGGTAAACAGAAAAAATTGAATCTTGTATTACATAACGCAGAATATGCAGAATTTTGTACAACACCTAATACTTGGATTACTCCGGGAGTTCCTTACATGCTGTTTATTACTGCAGGATTTGTTGTACAATTACTATATGGAGATGCACTATTCAATTTCTTTGCGTCAATTTAAAAATAATTCAATCTAAAATCGGTCTGTTTCAATCGAACAAACACAAGATAATACCAATTATTTAACAAAAAATAATAGTAAAATTGCAATCATCGCCAGAAGATAATATTACATCGTTAGAGGATTCAAAATCAGATTTTGACTCATTAGAGAAATTTATGGGGTTTAAGGGAAAGGCACTAAAAGATCTTGATAATGCAAAATCAGATTTAGAAAAAAGAGCAGCACAAATTCAAGAACTCGCAAAAAAAACTAGCGAACAATTTGGTGGGGCAATTAAAATTAATACAGATTTGAAAGAAAAAATCACATTTTTACAAGATTTGATTTCTTCACTTAGTAGAAAAAATGATGAGCTTGAACAATCAAATCAACTGTTACAAAAACAAAAAGACGAAAATACTAAATTAACTATAGATCTTCGCAAGAATCTAGAAAAAGTTGTACTAAAAGAAAAAGAGCTTGAACTTCAACGAGATTATTTATCTCGACAAGTTGATGAGAAGAGTAACGAGTTACTGAAATCAGAAAAACTTACAATAATTGGTGAGCTTGCATCAAGAATGGCCCATGATTTAAGAAACCCGTTATCTACAATAAAAAATACAATTGAGTTAATGGAATCAAAACCAAAATTAAAGATTGAGGAAAAACTACAATACTACGGCCGATTGCGTAGAGCAATGAATAGAATGTCACATCAAGTTGATGATGTACTGGACTTTGTAAGAACATCTGAATTAAAACTTCAACCATATTCTGTACTAGATATTATTAATATAGTAAAAGATAGCATTACTATTCCAAACGATGTAACTATTAATGTAGAACAAGAAAATGTTAGAATTAACTGTGATTATAGAAAAATTGAAGCAGTGTTTACAAATCTATTACTAAATGCAACCCAGGCAGTAGAAAACAAAGGGTATGTAAGAATACGTATAATTGATAATGTTCAAGATGTGCTAATTGCTTTTGTAGATTCTGGTCCTGGAATTGATCCAGAAAACCTTGACAAAATCTATGAACCGTTATTCACAACAAAACAAATCGGCACAGGACTTGGCCTTTCAATTTGTAAAAGTATTATCGAACAACATGGAGGTAGCATAACTGTAAAAAATAACCCAACTACCTTTCTAGTAAGGCTACCAAAAAATTTATGAGATTAAGAGTAATTCTTCTTATATAGTCTTGAAAAAAATGTCCGTACAGAAGAACACACATTATGTTATGTGAATCCTAATTCTATTCCATCTAGATGGTGCCAAGGACATACTCATTTATTACATTAATTGCTCTAGCAACAATCACAGTTTCACTGGTACAAGCTTCCAGCCAGACTCAAATTTCCCTCACTAATACTACAGAAAACGAAATTGATTTAGATTGGGAAGAAAAAGACAGAATTCTTCGTGTTTGGACAGAGTTTTCCAACTTTAATCCAAACGATGGTTCTTTTATCATGCAAATAATTCATCCCGAAACAGGCAAAGTTGTTTCAGAGTCAACAATTAATGTAATGACAAATAGTGAAAATTCGGCAATTAGTTTTAAAACCTTTGTTCTTTATGCAGTAAATGTAGAAGATATTTGTCAAAATGACCAATTTGATGCTGAAATAATGTCGTTAGAAGAATGTAAACCATTAACAGGTCAATATGAAATGCGAATCTCAACTAATGATGGTACAGTAAGTCAATCTACTCCATTTACTATTAGTGATTCCAGATAATAATGATGTAATTTTAAAAACCGATCACCTTTCATTTCTAAAAATCAAATCCAAAGGATAAAACAAATTGTGTTCATGATTTATTAGTTAATGTAAAGTCAACAAATTCATGTTAAAGGCATCTTTGATTATGACAGGAATTTCCATTGCTTTACTAGTTATTTATGCATTGGATGTTGCAGTAAACGAAATAGCCGGCGAAGGTTTTCTGGGATCTGATGCTATGGCACGGGGGATTGGATTAGGTATGCCTGCATTAATTTTGCCAATTGTTTCGTTTTTCATTTCAAGAAAAGAAAAATCAAGTATGCTTGGAATAATGTTGATAATTAGTGGACTGTTAATTATAATTGGAGGAATTGCATTATTTGTATTGGAACCTTCTCCAGAGGCTCAAGAAGCTGGAAGAAGTATATTGGAAAGAGCTGCACCTCTATTTGCTGGAGGAGTACTCGTAGTAGCACTGGGCGCAATAAAATTAAAAAAATCTTAACATTTGAACTATAATGAAAGTTTGTTCAAAATGTGGAAAAAATGTAAAGAAAATCCATCAATGCGAGCATACTAAAGATAATGATTATTGCGTGGAATGCTATACTGAATTACATTACTATTTGACGGAAAAAGCATAGTTGACAGAAATACAGACATTCATAGAATGGGTCATTGCTTTAGTTTCAGATAATCTCTATCCAGGAGTTTTTGTTGCAGCATTACTTGAGACCATATTTCCACCAATTCCAAGTGAAGCGGTTTTTCCATTGGCAGGGTACATTGTGTTAAAAAACGAAATGTCTATCATCCATATTTTTGGGGTAGGCATCACAGGAGGTGCAGGAGCTACACTTGGGGCATTTATCATATACTTTATTGCACTAAAACTTGGAAGAACGGGTTTGGCAAAATACATGAAGTATGCAAAAATTAATCCAGACAAACTAACTAAAGCAGATAAATGGTTTGAAAAATATGGGGATAAATCGGTATTACTTGGAAGATTAGTTCCAGGTATTCGCGAACTAGTTTCAATTCCTGCAGGAATTTTTAGAATGAATCCAAAAAAATTTCTGATATATACATTCATAGGATCCTGCTCATGGAGCATACTGCTAACTGGAATAGGATACTATCTTGGAGTTGCAACAATAGATATTTTTTAAAGTATTAGTCAAAATGTTTACGTTGTCTTTAGACTATGATTTAACAATTTTCAGATTTTTTATTATCATTAAATGTTTTATAATGAGCATTCCTCCGATTGAAATAAATAAAATTACTAGAAAAACAGTAAGAATACCTAATACAGAATATAATGAAAAATTAATGAAGGCAGCAAAATAGGTCCAACTAATTCCCTCAGCTAAAAAATATAATCCTGTTTTTATGAATCTATTACTATGAATATAATTCCCCAAACTAGGCTTAAAGGATCTTAGTAAAATAATTCCAAGATATACAAGAGCAATAGGAACAACTACTAACGATATTAGAAAAAGTATAGGCATGACAAAAATTTCAGGACCTTCAGAATTTGCAAAAGCAGAATTTGGTACAAAGAATAAGCTAACCACTATTATTAGAATAATAATTTGTAAATTTACCACTGCATTTTTCAAGCATAATTCAAGATAAAGATGGGTGTATTACCAAAATGAACATCTTCGAACAAAACTTTACTCAAAGTGATTTAGCGAAATTAAAATCTCTATCTAGGCTTCATTAAATTACTTCAAATCTCCAAGCTGAAATCAAAAAATTCGTTTGGATGTACAATTGTAAACCCGCCTAATTAAATATCGTTCAAGTTTAATTTTTGTGAATATCGTGGAAAATTCTAAAGAACATGATGACATACAATTTGAAGAAAAAATATCTGAACCTACTCCTCCCCCACAAACATCACGAGGTTTACATGGACCATCTTTAGGAATTGGCGCAGGAATTGCCATTGTTTCAATAATTTCAGCCTTTATAGCAGTAGACATTATGGACACCAGTCCTGAATTACAATTTGAAGAAAATTCACCAATACTGACTCCTAAATCCACTCAGCAACCAACGCAGCCACCAGGCCCTCTATTAATTCAGGGTTTATTAGATGATGATCCTGTAAAAGGAAACCCAGATGCAACTATAACTATAGTTGAGTTTTCTGACTATCAGTGTCCGTTTTGTAAAAGATTCCATGAAACTACATTGCCTTTAATTCTAGAAAACTATGTAGACACTGGAAAAGTAAAATTTGTCTACAGAGATTACCCAATACAAAGTCTTCATCCAAATGGTGCCATTCCAGCAGCTGTTGCATCTGAATGTGCTGATGAACAAGGTATGTTTTGGCAATATCATGATAAACTATTTCAAACTCAAAAAAAATGGGAGCGTCTTGCTACTGAAGACATAGGTAATGAACTCAAAACATTTGCGGAAGAGTTAGGATTAGACACAAATCAATTCAACGCCTGTTTAGATTCTAGAAAATATTTGGATGAGGTAAACAATGACCTGCAAGACGGCACATCTTATGGTATAACAGGAACACCTGGATTTTTTATTGGTAATGAAGAAAGTGGATACATCAAAGTTTCTGGCGCACAGCCTTATTCTGTTTTTCAAAGAGTTTTGGATCAGATGTTAGCAAGTTAAATAACACCTATGAACTTCTTTAAAAAGCTATTTCAAAAAAAAAAACCAAAAACAAAGTATGATTTAATAAATT